>Ga0206679_10000932_pt1 | contig 24397 bp, 16 predicted proteins | sample M110012015metaG_FD_155464 | JGI IMG/M metagenome (GOLD analysis project Ga0206679, IMG submission 155464) | Ammonia-oxidizing marine archaeal communities from Monterey Bay, California, United States - M1 100m 12015 | ecosystem: Environmental > Aquatic > Marine > Intertidal zone | place: USA... | reverse complement strand
AGAGTTCGAAAAGGTGGTTCACACCCTACCAGTGGGTGGGCTCTCGGTCTTGCAATCGGCGGAATGACTGCAATGGTGTTGATCTTTAGATATATTTTCATTGTAGATGGTGTATTTTCATTAAAGGCACTGCTAACTGTTGCGGCACTTGCAATCCTAACACCTAGATGTGAAGCGATAATTACCGCACATCAAGGATTTATGATGCTGAATGGAAGAAGATGGGGTGCAGTCTTTAGGTCAACGGCCTGGAGAATTGCACTATTAACCACAGTTTACTACTCAATTTTTGACCCTATTGGATGGCTATTTATCGCAACGGCAATGATGATTGTTGATTCAAAGATAGAGGACTGGGTTTGGGCTTCAATTCCAAAACCTGCCAGACGAAGATTACGAAGAATTTGGGCATCTAATGAGAGAGAAAAGCGTTCTTCGGATTCACTCTCAGAGGAAGAATAATTTATTGAATATAAAATCAATGTAAGTAACAATTTACAAGGGCCATTGATAAGAAATCACTCAACTATTTGTAAACTATAGCAAATAAGCACTTTTGTGGGCTTTCCGCTAGCAATGGTTATACAACTCCCGCATAGCCCAAAAGATATGGGTTCGTGCCCTTATTGTAGAGCAACCACTGAATCGGGAGATTCTATTTGCTATTCCTGTGGGCGCGTTCTTGCAAATATCAATTCAAGCAATTATAGACTTGAGCAACAATTCAACCAAGGTACACTCGCAACATCATACAAAATGACAAACAAACCAACCAGCAAAGGTATTGTACAAACACATACTGGTAGGACAAAGAATATTTTGAAAAGAAGGAAAAATCGTTTCCGAAGTTTTGTAATGTTATCTTTAGTGGCTTTTATCATGTTATCTCCACAAGCAAGAGAACAAGTTATCGCACAATGGGCTGGTATTCAAGAATATATTCAAGATGCTGTTTCACCTTATCACCTATACCCGATAGAAGCAACATATTCTCTTGAGAAAACCGTATATGTTTCAAATTCAGGAGCGAATGGATATATGATGGAAAATTTGGCTATTCCCCCCGCTGTGAGTTCGACACAAGGTTCGCCTTACGGCTTTGAATACACAGATGGGCAAACTGCTGAGGCCCCAACTTCAATTCAAATGACTACTGCCATTAGTATTTCATTTGGCGGAGAAGAATACTCGGTACCAATTAATGGATTACCAATTAGATCTGCGGCTGAAAAATTAGTTACTGCAAATGGGCACCAAATTTGGTGGCCAGGTGTAGGAAGTGGTGATGATTTCTGTTCCGTAAGTAACTGTGTTAAGGTTAAGGTGAATTTAGCACCTGGTGAATCAAGCAGTTTCACATATTCTGTTGGAGTTCATTCAACATCTTATTCATGGCATGAAGGCATGAGAGTTGATTCAAGAATTGAAGGAATGGCGAATGGAATCAATGTGGATAATAGTGGAGTGTTTTCAGATATACCAGAAAGAGATAATGGGCAAAAATCTATTGATTTTGGTGAAGATTTATGGTATAATAGAGGCTCACCTGCCGGTTATGCAATAAATTCGCAAGCTGAAGTGATTCTATCGACTACAGAAACGATTAGTGCCAGTTTACCCGAAGGATTACAAGATAATGCATACGCATTTTCCCGGGCAGCATTTGATTATCTACATGCAAATATTGCCTATGATAAATTAGCACCTATAGTTGCCAGAAGTGGACCTTCATGTCTAAATGATGGCCAAGGCGATTGTGATGAGCAAACAAATGCATTCCTTAGCCTTCTGAGGGTAAAAGGGATACCTGGGTGGTTTGTTTTTGGTGCATTAACCGATATTAACTATGAAACATGGGAAGCACATGCTTGGGGATATATCCAACTTCCAATGAGTGATGAATGGTGCGATAGCAACAATATTGTGCGTAATTCTTGCTTTGTTAATGGTGCGATAGATGTCGTCAATAACAAATGGCTACTGAATACACCTACAGGCTACATTGATTGGATTGAAGAGGCTGATGAGACTGCTACAAAATTAAATAATTTCTATCATCCAATTGTTCAAACAAATGGAATTGAGAGAGAAAGAAGTTATGCTACTGGTAATGTTGAATTGGAAGGTGCAACATATCAGGTAAAGAAATACCCTGAAACATTTTGGTGATAATATGAGAGTAATAATAGGTGGTGCTGGAAGAGTTGGTACAGATTTGGCCAAAGCATTGAGAGCAGAAGATTTGGATGTGGTTCTAATGGATTCTAATTCACGTGCAGTAAAAAATGCTCAAAATTTAGATGCATTGGTGATTCATGGTGATTTTGTTTCGCGAGAAAAATTAATTGAAGCAGGAATTGCAGAGGCTGAGGTATTTATCGCAGTATCAAACTCTGATGAAAGAAATTTACTTGCTTGTACACTGGCAGAGCATGCAAGTGAGTCATTTGGCGGCAAGGAATTGCTGTCAATTTGTCGCGTCAGAGATAGTAAATTCGTAGAGGAACAGAACAGTGGTTATTTGTCCCAATGGGCCAAGGTAAACCATGTAGTTAATCCACTAGATGGAGCAATAGATCGCCTCCATCTAGGTATGAGAACCCCCGGTATCGAAGATGTAATACCATTCGGGCATGATGCATTCGTCGTAGAATTAGATGTAACTAGTGAGGCTAAGGACGTTATTTTCTTGAGTTTAAAGGAAGCTGCTGAAAATATCGATGGAAATTTACCATTGATTATTGGAGTCAAGCGAGAAGGTGAGAAAAGTATCGTACCCGATGGTGAATTCGTTCTCGTTCCAAATGACAAAATTGCTGTTGCAACAACTGGAGTTGCGAGTTTTAACCACATCCTGAAAATTTTTGGACATCAGCCGAAAAATTTCCCTGCATCACCTAAAGTGGCAATTATCGGCGCTAATAAAATGGGTCAAAGAGTTGCAGATAAGTGGCTTTCAACTGGTGCTTCGGTGACAATTATCGAAAGAGATTTGCAAAAGGCCAATGATTTTTCAGGTACAAAAACTGGAGCAAGTCAGAATATTGAAGTCATTCACGGTGACCATTTGGATAGAGAAATGTTGAAGGAAATTGGTATTTCTGAACATGATATAGCAATTGCTGCTTTAGAAGATGACCACGCATGTATTGCAGCTGCACTATTGGCAAGCGACATGGGAGTTCAGAGAACTGGTTTGATGCTTTACGATGCTGATTTGGTCAAGGTTACTCAGCGTATGGGAATTTCATTTGCAGTTGATAGAAAGCGAGTTGCTGTGGACAATTTATTGGCCTTAATCCACACAAAAACTACTGGAGCATATGCATTGTTGTCCACTATTCCAGAGATTATTGGTATATCACTGCCCGTTAAAGAATCTGCGAAATTTTGTGGTATGAAAATTGCTGAGGCAAATTTCCCTGAATGGATGAGAATCGCATTCATTCAAAGACAAGTTAGCGATAGTAAGTGGGAAAACATGAGACCATCTCCTAGTAAAATAATTATCGAAGGTGATAGATTAACCATGTTCTGTAACCCAGATAGAGTAGCAGAATTAGAAAGACGTTTCAAGGTGTGATTGCAATGCGTACTGATGTATTGAGTATGATTTTGGGGTGGACATTGATTGCGTTGTCGCTCCCTCTTGCCGCATCGGGTATCGCGACTGCTTTTTTGGATTCAATTGAGTTGGCATTGATCTCTTTTGCAGTACCGAGTTTGATATCTCTTCTTCTTGGAATTACTATGCTAACTTTATGGACGCGTACCAACACAAGTGAAAGACTCCGGGATAAGGAAGCATTTGCTGCAGTTGCCCTTGTATGGCCTCTAGCGGTATTCATTGGTTGTTTGCCATTTTGGTTAGGAGGAATGTTCGTTGGACCTTTTACAGAGGGTGCAGCACTCATAGACATTGCACGCGGTGCAGTCAATTCTTGGTTTGAATCAATGTCAGGGTTTACCACTACTGGTGCAACTGTAATTTCTCACAATATGAGTCCGAACTGTATTCCAGGTCCCATGGATTGTATTAATTCGCAACCACGTGGCCTATTGCTGTGGCGTTCAATGATTCAGTGGTTTGGTGGAATGGGAATAATTATGCTCGGAATGATGTTGTTAAGCCGCGTAATGGGTGGCGGAATGGCCCTTGCTAGAGCAGAATTAACTGGCACATCATTGTCACGCCTCAGGCCAAAAATCAAGCAAACTGCACTTGCTTTATGGGGATTGTATGTGGTTCTAACGATAGTTGAATTTTTGATGTTAAAGTTTGTTGGAAAAATGTCATATTTTGATGCTGTAAATCATGCCTTGACAACGTTGCCGACTGGTGGTTTTTCTACATATGATGCTAGTATTGGGCATTTTGATTCCGTTGCAGTTGAATTGATCATCATATTTTTTATGTTCTTAGCAGGTGTAAATTTCACCCTGCTTTGGATGTTTAGAGATGGGCAATTCAAGAAAGCATTGCGAGATGAAGAATTGCGATACTATGTATTTTATATTCTAATTGCATTAGTTATCGTTTTCATTGCCTTGCTGTTGTCTGGAGATTACAATGGCCCTGATGCTCTACGAGATAGTTTGTTCCAAGTAGTTTCGATAGCAACATCTACTGGTTATGGTTCTGCAGATTATATTCCATGGCCGGTTGCAACACATGTCGTTATTTTCATGTTGATGATAATCGGTGCTAGTGCTGGTTCCACTGGTGGAGGATTGAAATTGATGAGAGTTACACTCGCATTCAAAGTAGCGATGAGAGAATTGGTTAGAATCGCACAACCAAGACGTGTTGATAGAATTCGAATGAATGGCGAAGTTGTAGAAAGACAGCAATTGGGTTTAATCGTCGGAATGCTCTTCGTGTGGATTGGACTATTCGGAATTTCAACATTGATTCTTGCAATATTAATGCCAGAACATTCCTTTGAAAGTATAGTATCAATTGTTGCATCATCGTTAGGAAATACTGGGCCTGCTCTTGGAGAATTTGGGCCGAGTAATACTTGGTCGGGTATGAATTCTGGAGCGCTAATTATTACATCGATTTTAATGTGGTTCGGCCGTTTGGAATTGCTTACTGCTGTGATATTATTGCATCCAAGAACTTGGAAGAAAGAAGAAAAAGTGCTTACTGAACGGTCAGCAGTTGCTTTATGGAGAAGATTGATACCTTCTAAAGAAAAAGAATAAAATTCAAAATAATTTTGTTTGACCTGGGTCTTTTTCTTTAACCACTTCTACGACTTCTTTTTTCGGCTCTGGCTCTTTTTCAATTTGAGGAAGCGGCTGTATCTCTTCACTCTTAGCAAGCAACATATTTTGCTTCTCATTATATTCAGCGATAATCTTCTTTGTACTTACTCGCGATAGCGGAAGTCCAGCCAAGGAAGCATGTTCTTCGGCCGTAAAACCAAGACTCAAAGAAATGGTGAAATCTGAAGCATCACCAATTTTTTCCTCAGAATCCATCAATACAGATAGAATAGGCAGCATTTCTTCCCTCACCGTTGATTTATTTATTCCACATGTTCCTGCTAATCTGTCTATAATTGTAGGTCGAGTATACGAACCACCACGGCGGAGGAAATTTGGATAGGACGGAAATATTTTTCCAACTAGAGGCGTTGGGTTGGCAATGCTTGCAGATAATGCACTTAGATTTGAGCACCAATATGAAGAACGATGCGCTGTGTTTAGAAATCTCCCATAGAACATTTTGTTTGCTTGAGATAATGACCGAGCGCCTCTAATTACCCCTTGGTTATCTGAAAATAAGGAAGCATTATTCCAGTGCACCCAATTCATCAAATCATTTGGAGATTTATCTATAGTGCGAGATATTGTTGAGGCTTCTGCTGCAGTTTTACTTCTGTAAAGGTTATCGAGTCCAGGGAATACTTCAATTGAAATATCTCGCTGGCCTGATTCAATTAAAAAATTAACATTCTCTTTAGTTAATTTTAGTTCTTTATTCACACAAACAACTTGCAAATCACGCACTAATGCTCGCAAATCACCAGGATTAGATTTTACTAGTTCTTCAATCGCTGAATCTTCAAAATCGATTTTCTCTGCTCTTAGCACCCTTTTGGCGATTCTCCTAAGTGCTTCATCACTGGCTCTGACAAAAATTATTTTCTGCAAGTGTCTTGAAAATCTGTCTTTCGTACTTCTCCATGAAGATCCCTTTCCCCAAAGGCCCATTTCATCATTACAGGCCATAATTACTGGTTGCTGTGTTGAATCAAGTAGCCTCAATAATTCAGCCTTACCTCCCGAATCACCACTAAAGGTAATTGCTTTACCAGCGACCTCATCACCCATCATTGCTTTTTGCAATCTTTCTTGACTAACTTCTCTTAATCCGCCAGAAAGATGGTCAACTTCATCCAATAAGATTAGAGTTCTTTGGGCTTTTTCATTTGGATTATGAAACAATGAACGATGTGTAGAACCATGTGTGGCAGCCTTACGTATCGCCGCAGCATTTCTTGCATCTGAAGCATTTAATTCAATTACACTCCAACCCATATCTGCTGCAATTGCCCTTGCTACACTGGTTTTTCCGACACCTGGTGGCCCTACTAGCAGTAGCGCTTTTTTGCTCGGTTTACCAGATTGCCAGTCATCTAACCACTTACGGATTTGTCTCCTTTGGACTTCATTGCCCTCTAATTGAATCTCAGAGACCGGACGGTGCCGCTCAGTCCAATCACTTACGCCACCCATAGGTTACAGCCAACGCCGATGGTTATTCAACATTCACAATTCAGAGATAGAAACTCTTGATTGTTGGCCACTATCTCTATCCCTTAATGTTACAGTGTTGTCTTGCAATGATTGGTGGTCCACTGTAATGCAGATTGGAACCCCTATTTCATCAGCTCTTGCATATCTTCTCCCAATAGAACCGCTAGCATCGTAGATTGAAACTATTGCAGATTTTGAACATAGAGATTTATGAATCTCTTTTGCCAGTTGACCCATTCCATCCTTCTCGAATAGAGGGAAGACGCAATAATCAACAGGCGCTACAGAATTACTTAATTTTAGAGTGACATATTCATCTCCACCCTTTGAAGATTCATGATAAGCGTGGTCTAGAAGGTGCCAAATGATTCTATCAATGCCAAATGCAGGTTCAACAACATGAGGGATATACCATTCACCTGAAATTGATTCTGTTCTTTGAACACGCTTTACATGCTCCATGTCAACAGTTACCGACTCATTATTTTCCAGCGATAACTGAATCGGGAATTCACATGTTGATGGTAGTTGCTCAACGGCATTTTTTACAGCGCCAGCAAGTGCTCTAAATGCCGGTCCAGCAGTTGCACCATTTGTGGTCCATCCATCAATTTCAACAATCTTTGGTTGAGCGAATTCTCGTCTTGCACGTAATGTTTTTCCAGTTGCTTTCTCATGCGATTCCAAATCATAACATCCTCGGTGAGCAATACCTACACACTCAACCCAGCCATATGATCCAAGTATTTCCACATCCCAACAATCGGTCGCATAATGAGCCATTTCATCACTTTCATGTTGTCTAAATCTCAATTTTGAACTATCGATGCCAATATTGGTCAGGAATTCAAATGTTTTTGCCATGAAAAAACCAACGGTTGCATGACGTATTATCTTGTTATCAATTGCATCGTTAATCGACATGCTAATTTCACCATCAGCATCTGAAATTAAGTCCATTTTAATCGATGACCACTGTGAAAAATCATGTTCAGGTTCAATTTCTGGGTCAATGAAATATTCTAATTCGGCCATATTGAACTCACGTAGTCGAATCATTCCTTGACGCGGACTTATTTCATTGCGGTATCCTTTACCGACTTGAACTGCACCGAATGGTAATCTCTCGCGATTATGCCGATATAATGCCGAAAAGGATGTAAACATCCCTTGTGCAGTCTCAGGGCGAAGAAAACCTGGTCTACCTGAATTCCCTGCTCCAATTGTAGTGTTAAACATCAAATTCTGAGCAACTATTGGGCTCCAATCACTGGCACTACAAGCAGGGCATTGTGGATTAATGGTGCTGAGTAATTGTTGCAAATCGGACTTCGACAATGAATCGGGATTAGGATGATGTGATTCAAGCAGTGTATCTGCTCTGCTCGCTTCTTCACAAGAATTACAATCGGTCAAGAAATCAGAAAATTCCCCAACGTGCCCACTTGCTTCTAAAACGGCATAAGGGGTGACAGTAGGGCAAGATATTTCGACTATATTGCCCAGTGAAATCCAATGATTAAGCCATGCTTGGTTGACTTTATTTCTAAGCCGACCTCCAACAGGACCAAAATCATACAATCCCTTTGCACCACCGTGTATTTCAAACGCTGGCAAGATGATTCCACGACGCTTTAGCATCCCAGTTAGGCGTTCTAGACGACCTTCCTCTGCACCGGACATGGTTTTCACCAATTGAGCGGTAATGTCTTCAGCCTTTGAACCTCACCTAACAACAGTAAAGAAAAATGTGCTTTATCATACAATTATTCATCACCACTATAGGGTATTGTTTTTGAAATGGAGAATAGTGGTAGTTCTCATGGGCCAGTCAATGGTGGCAATCACTGAGCAAAATTGTACAGGTTGTGACTTGTGTATTTCTCATTGTCCTTTTGAGGCTTTATTGCCATTAGCTGAAAATCCGGCACAAAGAAAGCATAGTAAACGACCTATAATAGTCGTTGAAAATAATTGCGTTGGTTGTTTGTCCTGTATTGGCTCTTGCCCAACTGATGCATTATATGAAATTACAATTCCAAAAAATTCTATCCAATCGGCATTATTGACTCCAGTAGAATCACAAGAAACTGAACAGGTCAACCGTTGGAAAAAGGGTGGACTGGGCGTTGCATAGTCGTGATTACATCTGTTAATCTATAGGATCTTATTTGATATTAAGATTCAATATCAATAACATATAGGCATCTATTTGTTATTACTGATAAGCGAAGCATTGATACACTCCGCACTCACGAATCACTCTTATCGGGTAAGTGAAAAAAAATGGCTGACATACACTATCTTGAGAATCCTCTAGAAACTGAGGAATTGATGGAAAAATTATGTCCACCTGTTCGCAACTGGTTTAAAGACAAGTTTGATGACTTCACTAGACCACAAAAATTGGCAATTCCTGCCATTATGGATAAAGAGCATTTGCTACTGTGCTCACCAACAGGTTCTGGAAAAACCTTGACAGCATTCTTGACCGTTATTGACAACTTAGTGCGTTCTGCACTTGAGGGGAAATTAGAGAAAAAGGTGTACTGCGTATATATTTCTCCTATCAAAGCGCTAGCAAATGATATTCAAAGAAATTTAATTGGACCATTAAAGGAAATTTCTGAAAACTATTTACCGGATAGAGCCCAAGAAATAAAAGTTGGATTAAGAACTGGTGACACTCCTCAGAATGAACGCCAAAAAATGCTTAGAAACCCACCACATATTCTAATCACTACCCCTGAATCATTGGCTATAGCAATTACATCTCCAAGATTTCAACCAATTGTAAATGCTGTTGAATTCATGATTATTGACGAATTACATTCATTGGTTCCATCTAAGAGAGGAGTTCATCTTGCCTTGACTTTGTCATATCTGGATACATTACTAACTATTCCTGTACAAAGAATTGGTATTTCTGCTACAATGGAGCCACTTGAGACAGTTGCAGAATATCTAGTTTCTAGTGGTGGAGATGAGGATGGACTTGGTACAAAAGTCAACATCGCAAAAATTTCAGGTGCGAGAGAATTAGATTTGGATATTCTAATCACTGACCCAAAATTTAGTGACCTTTCAGTGATGAAAATTCTTGATAAGAATATTGAAGCAATTGCTGATTTGATTTCAGCGCATACCACCACATTGGTATTCGCCAATACAAGAAAAATGACTGAAAATATTGTTCTTAAATTACGCCCTCATTTGGGTGAATTAGTCGCAGGCCACCATGGTTCGATGGATAAGAAAATTAGATTGGATGTGGAAAAGAAATTGAAGCATGGTCATCTTCGTGCTGTAGTTACATCGTCATCTCTTGAAATGGGAATAGATATTGGTTCTGTTGATTTAGTTCTGCAAATTGGAAGCCCTGGTGACATATCTACTGCACTTCAAAGAATTGGCCGTGCCGGCCACCACGTAGGCGGTATTCCAAGAGCAAGATTCCTGCCCTCTAGTGTGGATGATTTACTCGAATTAGCGGCACTACAAGCCGCAATCCAAACAGGTGACATGGACCTTCTTGATTTCCCACAAAATTGTTTAGATGTTGTTGCTCAATTTATGATTGGATTGGTGATTATCAATGAGATTGATATCGACGAAGCATTTGAAATTATCACAAATGCATGGTCTTACCGAAACTTCCCTTATGATGACTTCATCGATGTTCTTGATATGCTAGAAGAAGAGCGAAGAGTTTGGGTTGATTGGGAAGATAACGTTTATGGAAAGAGAGGATATTCACGAATGATATATTACACCAATATTGGAACAATCGCAATGGATAATTCATTCTTAGTATTCAATGCTGAAGGTTCAATATTGGGGCAGTTATCTGGTTCTTTCGTTTCCAATTTAAGAGGAGGAGATGTAATATTACTAGGTGGCTCAACATACCGCGTGACAAATATCCAAGGTACAAGAGTGAATGTTCAATCGGTCACTGGATATCGCCCGACAGTACCTTCATGGTCTGGTGAAGCGAGATCCCGTTCAAGAGAACTATCTAATTCCCTGCTTGATTTAATCGGACACTGTTCAGTAGCATTACGACGAGAACAAGACCCAAGAGTACTACTTCAAGATGCATATGGGCTTGGCTCTGATGTTGCAAACGCAATAGCCCGGCACTTAGAAGAGCATTCTATAGATTCATTCCAAGTTCCAGATCCAAATAAAATACTTGTTGAACAAGTCATTTCAGGTGGGCAACCGACCTATATGATTACCACTTGTAGAGGAAGGGGTTTCAATACTGCTCTTGGATACTTTATGGCCGGTCTAGCTGAATCTCATGGTATTGCAGTTCTAGAATTATCATATGATGAAAATGGACTGCTGCTAAAAACATCAAGAGAAGTTGACCCAGGAGCAATGTACGAGGCTTTCCGTTCAAATAATCACGTTGAAGTAATTGAAAGATATATTATCAATACTCAAATATTCACTAAGAGATTTAGAGAAGTTGCCGGACGTTCAATGATTATTCCACGAAGAATCGGGGCCGAAGAAGTAAGCCCTCAGCAATTCCAACAGAAGGCTGAAGCCCTGTTAAAGAAACATAGGACAATGGATGACAGCCTATTGATGCGAGAAGCAAAGAATGAAATTATGTTTGGCGATATCGATATCAAAAGCCTAACCCACTTCTTGCAGCTTTGTGTGACTGGGGATGCTAGGATTGTTCACAATAAGGTCACTGTACCTTCGCGATTGGGAATGTCACTATTCATGTCTGCATTTGAGGACTTGATGGCTATGAAAACTCGTGCTTTCTTGGTTAAGGATATTGACCCAGAAATTCTACGCCGCTTGCTAGGAACTAGGTCTCTTGCAACTGAGTTATCCAGTGAACAACTAAGCAAATACTATCTAGACAAGGCACCAATTCCAACTAATTCTTCTGAATTGTTCAATTTGATGAGCCATGGAGGGGGTCTGGACAGGGAATTCAAGAACCCATTGTATAAAGAAAAACTACAGAACATTGATCTTGATGTTATCCGTGATTGGGTCGGAGAATTAGCACAGTCCGGTGAAATAACAAAAATAGATGGTACTGGTTGTGAGATTGATGGAAAGTGGTTCAGCCCATATATGGCTGAGATTCATGGTACTCTCGGTTGCTTGTCCACCAATGGTGGAAAGGAAGCCGATGATTTACGAGAGTTACACACACGCGGCATCACTTACAAAGTTGCAACCAAGTTTGATGGACGCACGCCGGTTGAATGGGAAGAAAGGCAATTGAGTGACCCGCATGAAGCATTAAGGGTCAAAATCATAGAAATGCTCGGTTCAGAAGGCCCACAAACAGGAGATGAAATGGATGCACGTCTACCATTCCCGAGAGAAATGGTGGAACGGATTATTCATGAACTGGAATCTCGCAGTGTAATATCCGTTGGATTCTATCGGCAAACTGATGATGCCGAATATATTCTCAAGGTTGATGAGCACAGATTAACCGGTGGTTCTGAAGATGTTGTTGAATACCGCTGGGTACAAAACATGGTATTGGAAAAATCATTCAAGCAATATGAAAATTGTTTTGACGCTTTCAATTCACACGTAATATTCCAAAAGCAACAAGAATTATTATACCGCGTAAAAGATTTTAATTTCAAAGATTGGAAAGATGTTCAACTTGATTCTGATGTTATTATGGGGCGATTACTTCACAACCGTATAGGATATACTACAAAGAAAACAATTCCTATGCTACTCGGTTTGAAACCTGAGCCATGGATTGGACCAATGGAAGAAGAGGTACTCACTAAAGTTCATGCTGACGAAAATCTTACAAGAATAGAACTATTAGAAAATTATCCAAAAGGTGATGACTTCAAATCCTTGCATAGAGATTTGAAAAATGCAATCTCCAATCTTGAACGGCAAATGATGTTAGTAAAACAATTTGAGGATGTAATCGGAAGACGTAGAAGATTATCTCTATTCCATCGCGTACATGATGTATACGAGGCAATGGATTTCGAAGATGCCTTGGTTGATGTCATAGGTAGAATGGGACCTGTAAAGGCAAATACGTTGCGTTTCTATGTTACACGTTCATATGAGGATTTGACTGTTGCATTGATGAATTTAGAAAAATCAGGCCGCATCTCCAAAGTAATGGCATTGGTTCCAGACCCTGAAGCATTCTACTGTATGCCAGATGAAGTTCAGTTGCTAAAACGCCCAAGAAGAGAAGACAGAACAATGCGTATTCTAACTCAATCCGACCCATATGTTTCAAGATTCATATGGGAGGTTCGCAGTGTTCTTGAGCGTGGTTGGTACCTACCGGTTTTCAAAGGTGTTGACCCGGTTGGCAAGGTATTGATGTTCAAAGTAAATGACTACCTTGAAATCAAAGATTTACATGTCCCAACCGCCTATTTAGATGAGTTTTGTGAGGCTTTCAAAATATTGCTAGATAATCATTCGGACCAATTAGTTGATGTTGCTGTATTGTCTAATTTTAATAGCGAACCTGTTTCATCTATTGATGAAAATACAAGAAAATCATTGGAAGCAATCGGTTTCAAAATCGCTGGTGAACGAATGATTCGTGGAGGAATTGTCGACCCTCAACCAAGACAAATAGCAGAAAAAGTACTCTTCCATCAACATAATTTGCATCAGGATTCAAGATTGGAAAATGAAATATCAGCACTGAGAAATGTTCCTGAAGTACGAGATGATTTCGCATTAAGAGGAAGAGCTTCAGTATACCGTGTCGACCTAAAGAGCATGGCAAGCGCTCACCGCTTGCATCAAGGAATCAATATGCGTGGCCACCAAGTATGGGCAACATACGAACACTTCAGAGACCTATTAACGATTAGAGGACTGCCACCCGATGAAGAATTGTGGGATATTATGGAATTCTTCTCAGCCAATTCAGATCCTAAAATATTCAAAGAAAGGCACGCATTGACACAATCACAATTTAGAAAATTACTGCAGCCTTTGGTAAAATCAGGTCATATCGTTCAAGATTTCAGAGGAGGTTATAGGACCGTTACTCAGAGAGATGATGTTGACCGAATTGAACTTCGCAGAGAATATTTACGTAAACTGGTCGCTGAATTCCCTGTAATCACTCTCAAACAATTACTACGACTTGCAGGAACTCCATTCAAGCCAGAAGAATTGAAAGCGATTTTGAACTCTTTCGAAGAAGATGGCACACTAATCAAAGGATTCCTCATTGAAGACTTACATGAAGTATGCTGGGGACGTAAAGAATTACTCGAAAAATCCGCTGATATAAGCCCAATTCGTGATTTCGTGTTGCCTCCAAGCGACCCAATCGCACCATATTTCTCGGGCATTTTGAAAGAAAAGTTTGGATTCGGTTCTGCCTATTTAGTATTCAAGAACGCTGAACCAGTGGCTGCTTTCAAGGCTAATACGAGAAACAAAATAATTGAAGTCAAAGATTATGAGGGCTCTGAAAAGGGTTGGAGAGTTGTCAAGGAATTTGCTTGGGAACAGCAAATGCCACTAAAGACTGAAATTCGCATAGGTGGAAAGCGCCTAAAGTGAATTTATCAATCAAACAAGTCATCGAGTACATCAGACATTCCATTTGTATTCTGAGGCGGTTGATTTCCTAATAATTCATTGGAAGCTTCTGTTGCGGCAATGTTCTGGGCAACTGATGGTTGTGTCTCGACAGATGTTTCTGCTGTTTCCATTGGTTGATTGTATGACATCTCTTGATTAATTGGATCACCGAAAGGTGCTGTATTACCCTCTAATAGAGGGATATCTTTGTCATATGAGTTATTCATTCCCAACATTTCATCTTGCATTGCACTATGTCTTTCATCATCCCAGTGCTGGCTAGAATCAGTTACTAATCCACTACCACCCATGCCTCCCTTTAGGAAGAATACAAGCAATCCTGCTAATACCAATAAGACCATTCCGCCTGTTGCATATAGTAAGTCATTAGCGATACTCGGGGCAATGTCGGCGTTATCACCTACGCCATCGCCGTCACTATCGACGCTCTCATTAGGGTCTTCGGGGAATGCGTCTTCACCATCAACAACCCCATCCCCATCTCTATCAAATGCATCAAATGTGGTCTCGCACAATAATGCTGCAATTTCAACCTCATCGATGTCAACAAATCCATCATCGTTAACATCCATTATCATGAAATTATAGTCATTGTACCATTCTAGTGAGCCAAAGTCCTCTATTGAAACTCTAAAACCACTATCTGCCAACTGCTCAAAATTACTGTATAATTCATTATCACAAGTACACATTTCTTGAACTGCTTCTGCGAACTCAATCTCACCATCTGAATTGAGGTCAATCTCATCAAAATCAAAATCCCCCGAGTCTTCATCCATTACTCTAAGTTCAGTTCTTGAAACAACTCCATCTGCATTAGTGTCTACTTCTCGAAAAGCAATCTCCGCTGTTTCCTTACATGTTTCCACATTAACTGGTTCCGGAGGTTCCGGATCAATTGGTGGTAACTGTGACTCTACCCAAGATGCAATTATGGATACATCACTAATATCTGAAATTGCAGTTAAAGTGATATCAAAGCGGCCATTTGAAGGATTCCAAATCATGATGCTTTGCGAAGTTCCTTCACCATTAGATTGTATGGTAATATCTTCAGAAGTTAATCCATCACCAATATTTGGCCGCCCACCTTGGCGACCTTCAGGACCACCAAAGTCAATCTCAAAATCATCAAAGCCGAAGGAGTAAGTTTGTCCTTCAACTTCAAAATTTAATATTCCATCTCCACCATAAGTTGAGATTTCTAAATATTCTCCTGGATTTTCCAATTCAAGGAAGAAGAATAAATCCTCTCCTTCTGGTGCTTCAATACCAGCAATCTCTTCATTGTTGAACAACTCAATCGGCGTTCCATCATATGACCAAACATATCTGTCCTTGAAATCTGCTACAATGCTAACTCCGCTGAAAACATATTCTGAATCCAACAAGATATACCAAACACCAGGTGTAGGGTCATTAAAGCCAATCTTATCACCTGCTCCAGGTGTATTAGAGTTAATGTCAAATGTCGTAGGAGTCGGTGCATTTTCGTGCCTCATGAACAACTCTGCCTCTCCAACACCATCAAACAAATCAACCTCTAATCTTTCAGTTCCTGCAGGTACAGAAATTTTGAAAAATTGGTCAAGACCATCATAACCACTCATTGGACCATACTCTACTCCAGGGAATAATTCAATTGCATCATCTGAATCAATGTTCTCTGGAGGATAAGTGAAATCTGCGATTATTGTGAAATCATTAGTTCTAAAATATGTATAGGCAATTACATAATATGTCCCTACATCCACATTATACAGGTGAACTTCCTCATCATTTCCTTGATTTGAGGACCAATCTTCTTTGCTTGAAGATTGCTCATTTGAGTCATCATCTGGTATTCCAATTTGTCTTCCATCAGCACTACCTTCTGATTCCAAAACAAAGTCCACAAATTGGTCAAATGGGTCAGGTGGTCCTCCATATGAAATTGCTAAATCGGCATTGCCACGTCCGCCATATGTTTTTATTCTCAGATCTGATAGTGGTTCTGTGACATTTACGTAATAATACAAGACGCCATTATCTGCATTGGCCTCATCTCCTTGCCAGATATTACCTTCTATTGATTGGCCTGTAACTGCAATTCCGTCTGTTAATTGAGTCATCTCATCCAATGAGGGTGGTGCTTCTGCAACATCCCAATATGGAGAAATACTCAAATCTTCTACGTCTTCATTGGCAACTAATACGAACCACCAAACACCTTCTTCAGGCCATGACATAGTCTCATACATATAGCCCCATTCAGCATTGATTTTAGCATAATTATCCCATGCGCTTGGAACTGAATCATGTCCGGAATATACAGTGTAGGCAGAGTTTTGGCCATCTTCTTTAATGGACCAAGACCACATTGAGATATCAAAAGACCTCGTGTATTCTGGTAAGGTTACAAAATATAGTAAATGGTCACCAGCATCTGCATTGACGCCAGAGATAGTTTGTCCATTGAACAATTCCTTTGCCTGAGCGACAATTGTGCCATCAGGCATTACCCATGAGGCTCCATGTATTGTTCCATTTCTTGCAACATTGTCGACAGTTAATTCTCCAATACCTTCAGGGAATTTCCACATTGAAACTGTATCATTATTTATTTCTGGAAGCAAAAGTGTTTGTGTTACCGTTCCATTATCAGTTCCATTATTTGTATCAGTAGTATTGCTTGAACCTGAATAATCCACTCTATCCAGTCTAACGTTGTCGATTAAACCTTCAAAGTAATTACAATCACATCCAGCACCCATCTTACCAATAATGAATTCATCACAGTCTTCACCAGATTCAAAGCAAGAATTTGAACCAAAATCACCCGCTGGAATATTACTTTGCGAAGCATCAAATGAACCTACTAGTTGGCCATCGATGAAAAATGAACCCCCTTCTCCTTCAGTCAATGCAACTGCCACATTGGACCATTGCATTGTTGGTACGGTGACGTTAACACCAGTAGATGGATGCTTGGAAAGTGAATATTCATCAGCATAAGCAAGATGACCATTATTCAGATACATTCCATATCCATAATCTCCAAGCATTGTAATAAATTGTGTGCCGGTTGCTGTGTATGGGTAAACATCAGCGGAAATAGTCAAAGATCCATTTAGTTCAAAATCGGTATCAGTTTCTGCCTCAACATAGTCATTGATTCCGTCAAAACGCAGAGCATAATCTGCTCCAGGGCCGACCTCCACAACTCCATAGACTGGGAAATACTGTGGGTCGTCTTCTAAATCATTCCAATATCCAGGTTGGATATTTCCCATATTAGTTCCTGTAATATGCACATAGTCCTCATCTCCACCTTCTCCTGGCTGGCCTTCACCCCAACTTCTGTAAAAGAATGGAGTTCCATCATGCCAGTTGAATTCTCCTTCAACATCGTCATCTGATAATCCGATCCATAAGTGTCTTGTTTGGTTCTCAAATGAGGCGAATGTGTCGAAAAGCCAATCATTTTCTTCAGCATCATCCACAGTGACTAAAAATCCGCCTAAGCCACGTGCTGCTTCTGCAGAATCTGTCCAAGAAGCTTCACTTAACAGGTAATATGTATTGTTATTTGCTGGATTAATTGCAGTGTGCAAAATCTCAATTCCTGTGGAATTTTCAGCACTTGACTGAGACAATAATGGAGAGATGCTAGAGAATAATAGAATCGCCAATATCATTACGGAGGGGAAACGCTTCACTGCATCCATAAATTTTGGTCACCTGCAAAACCTATTAATGTATTCCACTACAGGATTATTGTGTTTTTACACTATTTTGAATTAGATTTGTTGTTTGATAATCCAAGCGGTTTGAGAATCCGAAGAATGTGTTTATGCAATTCTGGTAAAATATCAAACATGATCAAAGCCATCAAAAACATCGCCATTAGAGAGACTGCTCTAGCAGCATAAGCATGACCGAAATCAAATACTGAAAGACCACTAAACTCCCAAGTAGTATAGGTTAAGTGCATCCAAATCAATCCAGCATTACGGAATATATTGAGAATGTGAATTGTCGCACAATCAAGAACAATGCTCGCACACGCCTCTTCCAATCAATATCTAATACAGAAATTGCACCGATAAATACAACCAATGATTGTAAGGCAGTACAAGCGAGAACGAAATTTATTCCAATCATTGAACCATCTGATAGAATTAATTCGGTATGAATCGGATATTCACCTATCATATCAGTGGTAAACCATCGATTACCTTGCCAAGCATCCCAAGTGACAATACCGGCATCAGTATTGACCCAAGTTTCTCCCAACTGGATATCTTGGCCACCTGAAAATCTTAGCAGCCAAGCAGACTGAGAGGCGACTACCCAAATTGCAAGTACATTCAGCCAAGGCATGTGTGCAATCAATAGATATGGCCCGCCAGCAAATGCTACTGCGCCTCTAGCCCAATTCTGAGCACTGCGAGTTGATTCGTTTGTTTCTTGGCCCTCCCACCATGCCATTGCCAAGGCCATAGGCAGGGTCAATGAAGACATTATTACTAATACCATATCTTCATGTTCCAAGTATCTAAATGAATCATTGAAAAAATAGAGACCAACAAATATCCACGCTATTTGTGATATTCTAGTCATTGATTTATCGCGCCCAAACCAACTGATTGCTAACAACGCCATACCGATGACGCCAAGCAGAGTCGCTGTGGATGGATTCATCAGCATTGAGGCGACCTCCATCGCATTACATTTCAATACTTACATAATCTGCGATAACAAAACACTTGATACAGAACCTTTTGGCAATAGTATGCGTGGTGTCATTGCTCAAATCACACCTGATTTCTCAATTCCAAAAAAAGCGGATTTCCATGGAGGCATTGCATTCTTAGATAGAGATGGAGTTCTAAATGTTGGATACTCAACATATGTCAATTCTCCAGAGGAAGTTGAGATGTTGCCCGGTGCCGGAATATCGGTTGCAACATTACGACGCGAGGGTTGGAAAATTTGTATTGTGACAAATCAATCCCCAATTATGCGTGGATTATGGAATGAGCAAACTTTGCATGACATCAATGATGAATTGAGAAGACAATTGCTGGAAGAAGATGATGAGGCTCATATTGATGTTATTCTCGCTTGTCCTCACCGTTCCAGAGATAGATGTGCTTGCCGAAAACCATATCCAGGAATGTTATTCTTAGGTTCTGAAATCCTTCGCGGCGGAAATTATGATAATTCTAATCTTCGTGATGGAAAAGGAATTATTGCGATAGATTCCAAACGGAGAGATGTAGATTGGTGGGGAGAGAAAATACAACCGCCACATCGACTTGATTTGATGATTGGTGACCGTAAGTGTGATCTTGGTGTTGCATGGGCATATGGTGCTAGAAGTTTTAGAGCAAATCCAGAGAAAGGAATAGTAGGACAGATAAACGAGTTGATTGACGAGGGTAATGAAGGGATATCCTTCAACCCGGTGTGATGATTATGGGATGGATTGGATTAGACGATACCGACACACTTGCTGGAGGGTGTACTACTCTTGTTTTTCATCAATTATTGGAAAATTTACCATCTAATATTTCCGTTTCTGAAGCACGCTTAGTACGTCTGTGGCCTTTTGCAAAAAAACGTACCCGCGGCAATGCTGCAATGGCTGCTGAATTGATATTGCTTGATGATAATGCAGAGGTAATTACTGATAATGAACAAAAGGAACTCGCTACCCAGTCTTTGCTACAACATCTGGATAATTGGTGGAGTGAACACATTGCGCCATTGGAAGGCGCAGTTGAACAATCAACCCATAACGATAGACCACAAGTTCCAACTGAACCAGGAATGGTTTGGTTTGAATCACAGCCGAATGAGTCATTCTATAGAATGGCTGTAAGTGAAAATGTCGAAATGAAACAAGTTCCAAGTGCAGACCGAACATGGGGGAGTCATGGAATAATTGGCGCCACAGCTGCGGTGTCGTGGCCAGCCCAGAAAGTCACATGGGAAACTATTGCATGGAGGGATGATTGCACTGTACACCGAGAGATTTGCGAGAGAACACTGAACGTAATTGATTCGTGGCAAGGAACATTCATGTCCAGAGATTCCCGTAAAGGTAGAAGTTTAATTGCACCTAGGGGAAACTGCCCCGTATTGTTCGGAGTTCGTGCAAGAGATGTAAAAACAGCGAATAATGCTGCAAATAAATTGTTGGAAGCTGAGGCTACACAGTCATCTATTGGTATGAGGGCTTTTATGACAAATCAAGCAAGTGACGACCACCTTGGAGAAATTTACAGTGGTACGGTAATATCAACAAAAATACTTAGCCGCGGCCATGTGGTCATAAAAATTAATCAAAATATAATTGATGATTCTAATGAAGGAGAAGAAGATGAAATTACTGTTGAAGAAAATACATGGATGGCATTTTCTCAATCAGGAGATATCAAAAACTTAGCACAATGGTTCCAAGCAGGTGATGTTATCAAAGGAAAAGGGCTTGTTGCCGAAGATGGTGCCCTCCACCTTGAAAAACTAAAATTGATTGAGGCTTCTGAGAGAAATAAACGTAGACCTCCTTGTGAAAGATGTGGTAAGACGGTTAAAAGTCAGGGCAAAAACAACAAATTACGATGCCCGGCATGTAAAAATTTGCAAGAAAATATTTGGATATACAATCCGCAAAACCCACCACATAGAGGCTGGGTTCAACCTCCAGCAGATCACCGACGTCATTTGTCCCGGCCGCTAAAGTGGGACCAAGAATGACTCCTTCGGTGACTTGACATAGCGAAAGCATCAATATCAAGCGGTATTCTGAGTATAACTATGGATGAACAAACAACCAAGAATATTGCCTACATTCTTTCAATGGTAGTTTTTGTATTAATGCTGCGATTTATATTTAGTAAGGGAATGGAAAATCGCTCAAGAATACTTAGTGAAAACGCTCCCAAAGTTGCGGGAGATGATATGCTAGGTGGTGCAGCAAAAAATCCTCAACAATTTGATGAACCGGATGATGAAGCCCTTGAAGAGATGGCTAAATTACTCGGAGAAGAGGAATGATTAGTCACAAGTAAATCCTGTTTCTTCAAGTTTTAATTCTCTACAATTATCGCCTATTTTGAGGGTTCTAAACGGGCCATCTTTTGCTCTTGTCAATGTGCCAATTGTAAAACCAGATTCCTCCATAGCATTGGCGGCCCTTGCGACTATTGTTTGACTAGAATTGTTACTGGCATCGATACTTCCTTTTGAAATTAGCAAGATTGTGGTATCATCCTTCTTTTGCTCAACCAGTCTTGACATTTGGGATAGTTCATGCTTGCCAATTCTGCCGCTAGAATCACACCAATCATCTAAGATTATCATCGAAACTGATGGCAAACTATTCATCAATTGGATAATTAATGAAACTGCAACATCCATTTTCCCTGCCAAATTCATGGCATGAAACCGTGATGATTGAACAAATGATAAATGAGAAAATAATTGTGAAAAACGAGTAGCATTGGGCATTTCTTTGCATGCCCAAATAACTCGCCCTCCATTTTCTATTGCATCCGCAGCCAAATGAAGCCCCAGTGAAGTACCACCAACAGACCCTTCAACTGCAAGATGAATTGCTTGGTCCTTATCCCCGAGTGAGAACCTTGCCATGTTGCAACCTTCCGGTCTACGGTGTTAATGCCTTGCTATTATTTTGACAGCAGCATATTGATAATATGATTCAATAATAGGGGCAATACCAATAACTGAAACCCCTGCCCTACAAACATGAGCGACGATGTCAGAAAGGGAGAACGCATCCCACGAAGACCCCTTCCTGAATTTGAAGAAGTTGCAAATTTCGGAGAAGCTATGACAAAACATGGCTTTTGGGGAACTGCTTTGGATGACAAAAACCAATACGGACCAGTTTCAATGATGATCCTACTTTTGTTGGTCGCAACGGTGACTGGAACTATTTTGAAATTATTAGCATAATTCGTTATTTCGATTATTTTAATAGCATTTGAAATCCTACTTTTTCATCATAATGTTAGGGCAATGCTCAAACCCTTTACGAATAACGAGGGCTCATGGATAGTAATTCGGTTAATGTTGAAAGCCGAACATCTTCACAAGATAAGCGTTGGACAATAATGGCCGCTCTTCTTGGAACAAATACTGCATTTATGCTTTTTCAGGGCATTGCCCAAGAAACAGATCCAAAATTTATTCGTGAAATAGCCTTGGCAATTATTGCTGCAACATTACCATTTCAAGGAATATACTTCTTAATATATACATTTCTTCTTGAGCATGATGGTGAACTGAGTATAGAACGAGTTAACAAATTGAAAATGGCTTCAGCAATTTGTCAAGTCATATCCTATATGTCATTAATTGGAGTGGGAATGATGTGGTTCAACATCTCAATCTATGTCGGAATTGCATTCTCATTATCTACCTGCCTAGCCATTATTCTAATTCGTTTGGTAATGAGCCCAGTCAATTTAGATGATGCTTAGTATTGCGTTTATAGCCATTTTTGGCAAATAATGCGCATGTATTTCAAAGGCAAGGTTGAAGAAGCGGCGGCAAAGCCACAACATCATGGCATTCTGTCCGCTAGACTATCGATATGGTTGTCAAGACTTCAAACACATTTGGTCTGAGGTTGGGCGACATGAAAGACAATTAGAAGTTGAGAGAGCTTTGATTTGGGCACATATGCAACTTGGACGTGTGTCTCAGTCAGATTATGATATTGTAAAATCAATTGCTAATCCAATCTCTGTCACCAAAGAAAGAGTTTCTGAAATTGAAGCAGAAACAAGACACGACATTATGGCGCTAACAAAGGCTATGGCTGAAGCTGCTGGTGAAGCAGGGTGGTGTATCCATCTAGGTGCAACTTCAAATGATATTGTAGATACTGCGGTTGCATTGCAATTGAGAGATAGTATTGTATTACTTAGAGAACAACTCTGTTTATTGATTGGAGTTTGTGCAGACATCGCTGAAAGAGAGCGAGATACCGTAATGCTTGGTCGTACTCATGGACAGGCAGCAGTACCGATTACATTCGGCCTAAAAGCAGCAGTTTGGCTTGATGAATTGCGCCGTCAATTGATTAGACTGGATGAAGCAAGCCCTCGCATTTCTGTTGGAAAGTTCCTCGGAGCTGTCGGAACAGGTGCTGCTCAGGGAGTAAATGCAAGAGAGCTTCAACAACTAATTCTTACCCATCTTGGACTTGGAGTTCCATTGGCTACAACACAAGTTGTTGGACGAGATAGATACATTGAATATGTTTCTTGGCTGGCAAACGTTGCTTGTACCTGTGAAAAGATACTACAAGAAATTAGAAATCTTCAACGCTCCGAAATTGCTGAAGCCGGTGAAGGCTTTGATGTCAAGAAACAAGTAGGTTCTTCCACAATGGCTCACAAAAAGAATCCGATCAAATCAGAAAATGCAAGTGGGTTAGCAAGAATTGTCCGTTCATTTATCATTCCAACTTATGAAAATGCATTGTTGTGGCATGAGAGGGATTTGGCTAATTCTAGTGCTGAGAGATTTACTCTCTCCCACGCATCTGCACTGTGTGAGGATGTTATGGCAAAAACTCGCCAAGTAATGTCGACAATGTGGGTAGATGCCGAGCGTTGCATGGAGAATATCAAATCACAGCGAGGGTTGGTCATGGCTGAAAAGGTAATGATAGACCTCGTTGAACATGGAATTGCAAGAGATGAAGCACATGAAATACTACGTGAAGCATCATTCGCTGCTGTTGCTAACAAGGAAGAATTAATCGATGTCTGCTCTAGAACACCGGCAATCGCTGCGGCTTTCTCAGCAGAAGAACTAGAGGCAATGTTTGAGCCAGCAAACCATATTGGTGTATCTGGTGAAATAGTTGACGAAGCGGTCGCTCTTGCAAGAGAAGCAATACTTTGATCAATTGCTTACCACATCTATCTTTGAAAGGTCGATATGACCCCTAACACCATCCCAGTGAGATTGATAATCAACGATTAATTTACCTTCCATATGA
>Ga0206679_10000931_pt1 | contig 24418 bp, 20 predicted proteins | sample M110012015metaG_FD_155464 | JGI IMG/M metagenome (GOLD analysis project Ga0206679, IMG submission 155464) | Ammonia-oxidizing marine archaeal communities from Monterey Bay, California, United States - M1 100m 12015 | ecosystem: Environmental > Aquatic > Marine > Intertidal zone | place: USA... | reverse complement strand
ATGTCTAATTCCAACAGACTATCCAGTCGAACCTGAGATCACCTCTTTGACACTAACCCAAGACGGTTCAGCTGCTGAGATGATAATTGGATTCACGGATGGTGACGGAAATTTCGGCTTAGCCGAAAACGATACAGTTGGAGTGCATTGTCCTGATACGTGCCTCAACCATTGGAATGTATTCTGCGAATACTACGAGTTGCAGAATGGTATTTGGGTTCATGAGTTCATCGATTGGACCGCTGATGGAAGCATCCCTTTTTACTACAGAATTCCGAGAATTGAACCAACAGGCCAAAACCCTGCTTTGGTGGGTGAAATCGCAATCGACATGCCATTCTTCTATCTTAGTACGAAGTATGACACGGCGCGTTTCGAAGTGAAAATTGTGGATCGAGATCTCAACGAAAGTCTGGTTGAAGCGACCCCTTCCTTTATTAAGCCTTAGCTCTATTGGAATTCGCGGGCAGCAATCTAAAACTCATTCTGTGATAGGGTGTAGAGCCTAAACGCTGAATGGACTTGCGATGCTCGATAGTTGGATACCCTTTGTTCCTCTCCCATCCATATCCCGGAAACTCTTCACTGAGTTTAACCATGATATCGTCTCGATGAGTCTTGGCTAATACTGATGCGGCAGCGATTGAAAGATAGTTAGCATCGCCTTTCACTATGCAGTGATAAGGAAATTCATGGGCTGGCTTGTATCGATTTCCATCTATGAGCAACTCCTCTGGATATTCACGTAGAGCATCCACAGCTTCATGCATGGCCTGAAATGAAGCATTGAGAATGTTGATCTCATCGATTCGCTCATTCCACACAATCCCAATCCCCCAAGCGATGGCCTTTTCTTCGATGACTGGTCTCAGCTTATCGCGTTGTTTTTCGGTAAGCTGCTTCGAATCGTTGAGCAAGCTATTCTTGAAATTCTTGGGTAAAATGACCGCTGCGGCAACCACAGGTCCTGACAAGCAACCTCTCCCCGCTTCATCGCAGCCGGCTTCGATTACGCCTCGAGTATGGTATCGTTTGAGCACTTATCCAAAGATTAGGAGATGTAGGAAATTTGGCTAATCCTGAGGAAGGATCTTTTCAATGCTTTTCCACAGCAAGTCCGCCGTGCGATCCCATGAAAAGTGTTCAAGGCGAGTCGACCCCTTTCTCACCATGCTGGCACGCTTCTCAGGATCTTCGGCAATTAAACGCATCGCTACTGCAATCTCGTCGATATCGAACGGATTGACCAACAAAGCCGCATCACCTGCTACCTCAGGCATCGAGGTGACATTGGCAGTAATTACAGGGATCTGAGAACGAAAAGCCTCCAAAATAGGAATACCAAACCCTTCGAAATACGGCACGAATGTCATCGCAGTAGCAGCACCAACAGTTTGGACTAAAGCATCGTCATTCAAACGTCCACAAAAAATTACATCGTCTTGATCCGAGATGTTTTCGAAGGCTTCTTTGATCTCCTCATTCCACCAAAACTTCTCACCAACGATAACCAATTTCATATCACTACCACTGGCTCGCTTGAATCTCTCATATGCCCGAAAAAGACGATGAATATTTTTTCTCGGATGAAGCGACCCGACGAAAACGAAATAATCTTTCCCGTCTGTTAGCTCTCTTCTTTTTGCCGATATCTCCTCTTGGGACAACGGCTTGAACTTATTTCCCACGCCATTATAGACCACATCAATGCTGACTAAATCGATGTCATACAGATCGCTAATGTCTTTTTTACTGTACTCACTAACCGTGGCTATTCGAGCAGCCACTTTCGAGAAACGAGGAAAGTACTTTCGATAATACCGACCGTGAACACCTGGCAAATCTTTTGGGTAATGCTCAAAATTGAGATCGTGCATTACCGCTAGCTGAGGCACATCTGTCCGCAGACTCAAATAACCATCAGGCGAAACAAAAACATCCGCTTTGTGCTTTTTGAGAATGCCTGGAATCCGCCAATCAAACCAAATCCTGTACAGAATTGGGTGGCGTGCTTGAGGCGAAAGAACAATGGGTGTCACGTTCTCGCTAAAGACGAATTCGTCAGAATATGGCCGATCAAAAATGAAAAGGAACTCGTGTTCAGGATGTTCTTGGGTGATCCGCTTCAACGACTCATAAGTAAACCAGCCAATTCCCTCGAGGCGATCTTTAAGTAATAGACGGGTGTTTACAGCTATAGTCATACAGTGGCACTTCTAATATCGCCTTGCAGGCGCGCAAAGGCATTGCGCGCTACAGGGCTGATCATTATCCAAGCTTCTTCAACAAAGTCTTCATCGCGACTTTTTTACCGATGATAGCAGCGAGATCGGCGATGGCTACACGATCCTGCTTCATCGAGTCTCGCTCACGAATCGTGACTGAGTTATCCTCTAGAGTTTGATGGTCAACTGTGATACAGAATGGTGTCCCAATCGCATCCATTCGGCGGTATCGACGCCCGATCGCATCCTTCTCCTCATAAAAGCAATTGAAATCATATTTTAAGTCCGCAATGATCTCACGGGCCTTTTCTGGCATCCCGTCTTTTTTCGTCAAAGGCAAAACAGCTGCCTTAACAGGCGCTAATGCTGGATCGATATTTAATACTGTTCGCTCGCTTCCGTCCTCTAGTTTCTCCTCATTGTACGCACTGCTCAAAACGGCTAGAAACATACGATCGAGTCCGATTGAAGTCTCAACAACATAGGGTACATAGCTTTCTTGTGTTTCCGGATCGAAGTAACGTAGTTTCTTTCCTGAATGCTCTTCGTGCTTCGACAAGTCAAAATCTGTTCGACTATGGATCCCCTCGAGTTCCTTGAAGCCCATTGGGAAATTGAATTCCACATCTGCCGCATTATCAGCGTAGTGCGCCATCTTAACATGATCGTGGAATTTATAATTTTCCTTTCCCATATCAAGAGCCAAGTGCCACTTCATTCGTTGCTCTTTCCAGTACTCATACCATTCACCTTGAGTCCCCGGTTTGATGAAAAACTGCATCTCCATTTGCTCAAATTCTCGCATTCTGAAAATGAATTGTCGAGCAATAATTTCATTTCGAAAAGCCTTTCCAATTTGAGCGATTCCGAATGGAAGCTTCATTCTGCCTGATTTCTGGACATTCAGGTAATTGACGAAAATCCCTTGAGCAGTTTCAGGTCGTAGATAAATCACGCCTGAATCACCACTTACAGCTCCAAGCTCGGTTTTAAACATGAGATTGAACTGACGAACGTCCGTCCAATTCTTAGACCCTGTATCTGGATCGGCTATTTCTAGATCTTCGATCAGCTTTTTCACCCCATCCAAATCTTCAGCGTTCATCGCCTCTTTGAATCGGCCGTTGATCTCATCGATTTTCTCTTGACGACGCATGACATTGGGATTGGTCGCTCGAAATTGAACTTCATCAAACTCATCACCAAATCGCTTAATCCCTTTGTTGACGTCTTTCTGAATCTTGGCTTCAATTTTAGCTACAAAATCTTCGATCAGGACATCAGCGCGATAGCGTTTTTTGGAATCCTTGTTGTCGATCAAAGGATCATTAAATGCATCTACGTGACCAGAGGCCTTCCAAGTGGTTGGATGCATAAAAATCGAGGCGTCAAGACCCACAATATTCTCATGAAGCTTCACCATTGAATCCCACCAGTACTTTTTGATATTGTTCTTGAGCTCCGCTCCTAATTGACCGTAATCATATGCTGCACTCAGTCCATCGTATATTTCAGAAGAAGGAAAAACGAAGCCATACTCCTTGGCATGGCTGATTACCTTCTTGAGTTTATCGTCTTGATTTCCCATAGCGGCAAAAGTATTTGATTTATAAGAGAGGTAAAAGCATTTAATCCAGACATCTAAACGACAATCAAACCACTGACTGCCACAGTGCTACACCTTCAGTTTCTTTCGTTTTATCCATTAACTATCTTGCGCCAATGGATCAACAACCACGAGTAGGGGTTTTAGGGGGCGGAAGTTGGGCTACGGCTATCATGAAAATGCTGACGACCAACCTAGACAATGTCTGGTGGTGGATGCGTAATGAAGAGGCCATCAGCCACATCAAAGAGTTTGGGCACAACCCTAACTACATTCAGTCAATCGAGTTTGACAAGGAGCATCTTTCGGTTACCAGTAATATGCAGGAGTTGATCGACAATTGCGATATTATTATTTTCGCCATCCCCTCTGCTTTTCTCGATCCAACGATGAAGGCAATCAACCCTAACAGCCTTGACAAAAAAATCATCTTCTCGGCGATCAAGGGTATGATTAATGAATACGATTCCATTCCAGCTCGGTATCTGCACAAAGAATTTGGAACTCCATACGATCAAATTGGTCTCATTTGCGGACCATGTCACGCTGAGGAGGTCGCCAAGGAACAGTTGAGCTACTTGACTTTGGCCTGTCCAATTCAAGAGACAGCGCAGAAAATGGCCGACGTTCTAAGGACCCGGTTCATCAAGACTTTCACTTCAGAAGACGTCTTCGGAACAGAAATTGCCGCGGTGCTCAAGAACGTATATGCTGTGGCGTCTGGAATCTGTCACGGGCTGGGGTATGGAGACAATTTTCAGGCCGTATTGGTGTCAAGCTCGGCTCGAGAAATGAAAGGCTTTATCGATAAAGTGCATGAAATCCATCGCGATGTGAATACATCACCATACCTGGGGGACTTGCTCGTAACAGCCTACTCGCCTTATTCTCGAAATAGAACTTTTGGAACTATGATCGGGCGTGGCTATTCGATGAAGTGGGCTACTATCGAGATGAACATGGTTGCAGAAGGATATTATGCGGCCAAAGGAATCCATGAAATGAACAAGAAATTTAAGACTGACATCCCCATTGCGGATGCGGTATACCGAATTCTTTATGAGAAAATCAGCCCAACGATGGAGATGAGAATCTTGGCTGACAAACTCAGTTAGGCGCGTAAGAATCCCGAGTTCCCGCACGTTGTATTTCAAACGCTAAGTCTTCTATTCGTTATCTTCGAATACAACAGCCAACCTTTACCTTCAAAACGGCGTCAATAAAATAGCGTCAATCCCCCGTGAAATCTGCAGTTTCACATATCGCCTGCCTCGTGTTCTTGCTGCTATCAGTGGCATTTCAGGCACAAGAAGGTTTCGTTGAGAATCTAGGTCAGTGGCCAGAACAAGTCGATTACAAGTTAAATATCCCCGGCGGTCATCTTTGGTGCGAGAATTCTGAGCTAACATTCCAGCTAATCGATCCCGTAATTCATGATTTTCTTCACCCCACAGATCTCAAAGCAACGGCTCCCGAATTTCTCGACATTCATGTCTACAAACTTCAGTTTCTAGGTGGAGATTTAACGCAAGCTCAAGGCGACAAGATTAGCGATGAGTATTACAACTATTTTATAGGAAACGATCCTTCCCAATGGGCTTCTAGAGCTCATGCTTTTGAAAAGATTGACTACCAAAATATCTATCCGCACATCGACATGAAGCTTTACACAAAAAGCTCTAGTGTTAAGTACGATTTCATTGTTTTCCCCGAAGGGGATCCAGGTAATATTGTTCAACAATACAGTGGCCAACATGACCTCCGACTTTCTGGCGAAAATCTGGTCATCGATCTCAGCGTAGGTAATGTGATGGAACTTGCCCCTTATGCCTATCAGTTTATCGACGGCAAGCTAATCGACATTGAATGCTCTTTTCAGCTGAAAAAGAATACAGTCAATTTTAAGATTGGAGAGTACAACCCTGAATACAAGTTGGTCATCGATCCAGAGGTGAGTTTTGCATCATACATTGGCTCCCCAGCAAGTAATTTTGGCTTCACGGCATCTAACGACAGCCAAGGAAATTTAATCGCTGGAGCAGCAGTATTTGGTGCCGGCTATCCAACCACCGCAGGAGCAGTTCAGATTAATTTTAACGCCGCAATCAGCAGTTATTGCGACGCAGCGATCACCAAGTTCGGAGCTGACGGAACTAGCCTTTTGTATTCGACCTATTTAGGTGGAGAGGGCTTGGAATTCCCACACAGTATAATCTCTGATTCTGACGACAATTGGATTGTGATGGGGCAAACAGGATCCCCAGATTTCCCAACCTCAACTGGCGCATATCAAACCAACTTTGCCGGAGGTGGTCCGTTTTCCTTTGCGACATTCTTTGTGCCCTCATCCCACCTCTTGGGTTGTGATTTCTTTGTCACTAAGTTTTCCTCAGATGGCACCGGATTGGACGCTTCGACATTTGTTGGAGAATACGGCACAGACGGGCTGAACATGGGAACGCAACTATTCTACAACTACGGGGATTCATTTCGAGGTGAAGTAATCGTGGATGGAGATGATAATATTATAGTCGCATCCACCACCCAGTCGACAGTCTTTCCTACAACTGCTGGGGCAGCGCAGGAGGCATTTGGTGGCGGAGTTAGCGATGCGGTTTTATTTCGCTTAAACCCACAGCTAACCTCGATGGACTATGCCACGTATTTCGGCGGTGATGGTGATGATAGCGGGTATTCAGTTCAGATCGATTCTCAAGGAGATTTAGTCATGTGTGGAGGAACGAAAAGTTTCGATTTGCCCACATCATTGACCGCAGTTGAAACTAACAAAGTGGGCGGAGTTGATGGATACATCGTCAAATTTAACAATGCTGGAGCCATTCAAGAATGTACCTATGTAGGTACTGACGATTATGACCAAACCTATTTTGTTCAAATCGACGACGAAGATTTCGTCTATGTAATCGGGCAATCTACTGGAACGAATACTGTGATCGGAACAGTGTACAGCAATCCTGGATCGGGCCAGTTTATTTCTAAATACACATCGAGCCTTGACAACATCGAATGGCGCACAACAGTGGGAACTGGAAGTGGTTTAATCGACATCAGCCCAACAGCGTTCTTGGTGAGCGATTGCAAGCAAGTTTACTTCTCTGGATGGGGTGGTCAAACCAATTCCAACAACGCACCATTCGCGACGGCTAGCACGACAAGTGGTTTACCAGTTAGTTCAGACGCTTACCAAGTCACAACCGATGGCAGCGACTTTTATCTATGCGTACTGGCCCCTCAAGCGACAGATTTGGTCTATGCCACTTTCTTTGGAGGAAGCACCAGCAATGAGCATGTTGATGGGGGCACAGCAAAATTTGACAAAGATGGATTGGTATACCAAGCGGTCTGCGCGGGCTGTGGAGGAAACGATGATTTCCCAACGACACCAGGAGCATGGAGCGACGACAATGGTAGCACAAATTGCAATCTGGGCGTTTTCAAATTTGACCTTGGTGCAGTCCAAGCTCTAATAGATGTCGATGGACCAACTCAAGTTTGTGAGGGCACATCGGCTCAGTTTATCAATAATTCGCTAGGCGGGACAGATTTCACCTGGAATTTTGGCGACGGCGGGATTTCGACTGAGTTCGAGCCCAACTACGTTTTTGACGAGCCGGGGACCTGGCAAATTAGCCTAATCGTTACCGACAACACGGGCTGTCTCTTAGGCGACGACACATGGATTGAAATCGAAGTAGTTGAGGGTGTTGATCCCACTATCGAACCGGTGGAACCGGTTTGTGAAGGTGAATCTATCATGCTTGATGGATCGGGATCTGAAAATCTTTTTTGGCTCGATGACCCTACATTGAGTGATACTGGCATTGCTAATCCCACAGCTACACCAATTCAAACAACAACATACTATCTGGTCGACTCCAACGATTGTGAAACAGACACCGCTCAGGTGACAGTCAATTTTATCAATGTCAACACGAGCGTGAGCCCAGACCAAACAATCTGCATTGGCGAGAGTATTGAAATCAGCGCGTTCGGCGGAGCACAGTTTGCCTGGACTCCAGAAGCTTCTTTAAGTAATGCCAATATTCAGAATCCCGTCGCAACACCACTAGAATCGACAACTTACTACGTCACCATCACAACACTCGAAAATTGCGAAGTTGAAGACAGCGTATTTGTGACTGTGGATCAAAATCCTCCAGGAGGAAACACTTACCCGACTATCACTCTATGTACTGGTCATGATGTTGTATTGGAGGGCGGACCGGGATTGGGTTGGGCATGGAGCCCATCAAACACTTTGGATAACCCTACAATTCAAAACCCAACAGCCAATCCGCTGGACACCACTACGTATTTCGTTATTATCACAAATGCTTGTGGAGAGGGGACAGACCAAGTCACGGTCAACCTAATTGTGCCAGAGGCTTTTGCCGGAAATGACGGCCAGGTTTGCCTAGGCCAATGGCATCCTGTTTGGGCAGCAGGCGGAGAAGAGTATCTCTGGACACCGCCCCAATTTGCTGGGAACCCAGAATCAGCTAATACCGTTGTAAGCCCTGACGAATCAATGGAAATGGTTGTTTACGTGACCGACGAATACGGTTGTGTTGCGACTGATGAAGTTTATGTCAATGTGCTCCCTTTACCCGAAGTAGATGCTGGCCCGGACCGATCCATTAATTGGATGGACGATGTGCATCTCTTTGGCTATTCCACTGAACCAGAATATTGGTGGACGCCTGATCTCTGGATCGAATGTACCGATTGCATGGAGCCTCTAATTTACCCTGAGGAAAGCATGTATTACTATCTCCATGCTATCGACGAAAATGGCTGTATTGGACTCGACTCAACTCATGTCGAATTGTTTTTCCCCATTTATGTCCCCAACACTTTTACGCCTGACGGCGATGGTAGAAACGAAGTGTTTCAAGCTTCTGGGCACAACATCCGCGGTTTTAGAATGGAGATATACAACCGATGGGGCCAGCTCGTTTTTGAATCCGACGACATCAATAAGCCATGGACTGGAGAATACCGTGAAGGGGAACACTTCGTTCAAATAGACTCATACATCTGGATGGTCTGGTATGATGATTTGGAGGGGCGAAAGAAATTGGTTGGGCACGTGAACGTGGTGAGGTGATAAAGCCTAGGAAAGAAGCAAGAGGTTCTAGGATTCAATATTTCACATTAAACATCTGACATCAATTTCTCGGTTGAGGAACCGCACCAATCCAAACCTTTGATCATCGGTGATTTGAATACCGCATTCCTTCGCCATACATTGCGTGCCCGAAATCAATCCACTTATGAAATATTTAATCTGGGCAGCAGCAATACCTGCTATGCTAATGAGCTGCGGCGCCCCTTCCGAAGATTCTAACCCACCAATGGAAAAAAATTCTGAAGCGCCAATCGCAAAAAAAGAAGCGAAGGAGTTGACCGCTCACGGCCATACCCGTGTCGACAATTACTTCTGGATGCGTCTTTCTGATGATCAGAAAAACGCCGATTCATCTGATGCACAGACTACTGAAGTATTAAATTACTTGAAGGCTGAAAACGTGTATTCAGACGAAATGTTAGCCCACACAAAAGATCTACAAGAAGAACTCTATGATGAGATTGTTGGGCGTATCAAGCAAACGGACCAGTCCGTTCCAACGAAGGTAGATGGCTACTGGTATTATACGAGATACGAAGAAGGAGAAGACTACGCTTTCTACTGTCGCAAAGCAGAAACCATGGAAGCCGATGAAGAGATAATGCTTAACGGTCCTGAGATGGGGAACAAGCACAACTACTTCTCGATCGCAGGTCGTTCGGTGAGCACGAATAACAACTTACTCGCTTACGGAGTTGATACCATTTCTCGTCGTCGTTATAACATCTTCTTTAAAGATTTGAGCACAGGCGAAATGCTGCCAGATGTGATTGAAAACACAACTGGAGGAGCTACATGGGCAAATGACAACAAGACTGTCTTCTACACGCGTCGTGATCAAGAAACACTTCGTTCTTACCGCATCTACAAGCACGTGCTAGGTACTGACCCTGCCGAAGATGAACTCGTATTTGAAGAAACTGATGAAACGTTTAGCTGTTTCGTTTACAAAACGAAATCAAAAAAATTCATTATGATCGGAAGCTCGCATACGTTGAGCCAAGAGTACCGATTCTTAGACGCAGATACGCCTGATGGCGAATGGAAGGTTATTCAGTCTCGTGAAAGAGGTTTAGAGTATGGTGTTTCACATTATGGTGATCATTTCTACATCAAAACGAATCTAGACGCTAAGAACTTTAGGCTCATGAAAACTCCAACGAATGCAAGTTCTAAAGAGAACTGGGAAGAGGTAATTGGCAATCGTGACGATGTGTTGTTCGAAGGCATCGAAATCTTCAAAGACTACCTCGTAGTAGAAGAAAGGAAAGATGGTTTGAACCAGATCCGCATTATCCGCTGGGATGACAACAGCGAGCACTACATGGAATTCAACGACCCGGCGTACAGCGCTGGAGTTGGCTACAATCCTGAATTCGATTCGAAGATCATGCGATTCGGATATTCTTCGATGACAACTCCTTATACTACCAGCGAGTACAACCTCGAAACCAAGAAAACGACCGTTTTGAAGCAACAAGAGGTGGTAAGCGACACATTTACTCCCGATGACTACACTTCAGAGAGAATTATGGTTCCTGCTCGCGACGGAAAGCTTATCCCAATGAGCTTAGTGTATAAAAAAGGTACTCCAAAAGACGAAACCGCTCCCCTTCTTTTGTACGCATACGGAAGCTACGGAAACACCATCGACGCTGGATTTAGCTCGGTACGTTTGAGCCTCCTCGATCGAGGCTTTATATACGCTATCGCACACATCCGTGGAAGTGAGACACTCGGTCGTGAGTGGTATGAGGACGGAAAGCTATTGAACAAAAAGAACTCATTCACTGACTTTATAGATTGTGGTCAGTATCTAGTCGATAACGACTACACTGCATCGTCACATTTATATGCCATGGGTGGTAGTGCTGGTGGACTTTTGATGGGTGGCATCATGAATATGGCTCCGGACCTTTGGGATGGCGTTGTAGCTGCGGTTCCATTTGTCGATGTGGTTTCAACGATGCAGGATGAAACTATTCCATTGACCACTTTTGAGTGGGATGAGTGGGGGAACCCAGCTGACAAAGAGTACTACGAATACATGTTGAGCTACTCTCCATACGACCAAGTTGAGTCTAAAAATTACCCTAACACCTTGGTGACAACAGGGTATTGGGATAGTCAAGTGCAATACTGGGAACCAGCTAAATGGGTGGCCAAACTCCGTGACATGAAGACGGACGACAACGCACTCATCATGACTTGCGATATGGAAGCTGGTCACGGTGGTGCTTCGGGTCGACTAAAGCGCCACAAAGAAAATGCGTTGATCTACGCCTTCCTACTAGATCTCGCTGGAAAGACAGAATAGACCGACGAAAAGGTTTTGATAGAATCCGCCTCCGATAGTAATCGGATTGCGGATTCTTCTTTACTTGTAGGTAAACTTTAGCAGCTCGTTTTGAAGCGCACCTTCGTTTCCAATCTTATTCTTATTCTCACGGTAAATCTGCTCGTGAAGCCCTTCTATATTCTAGGTGTCGAGGCAGAGGTCCAAAACCGTTTGGGAGCCGAAGTTTATGGCAGCTATTTCGCCCTGATCAGTTTTAGCTTTTTGCTCAACATCCTGCTGGATATGGGCATAACCAATTTCAACACCAAAAACATTGCCCAAAATCGGCAGCTACTTCAGAAACATTTCTCGGGCATCGTCATGCTCAGAATCGTGTTGTTCGCAGCGTACACAATCATTTTGCTCACCGTTGGGTTGTGCATGGGGTATTCTCAATCTCAAATGGGAATTCTTGCCATCCTCGGGCTGAACCAAGGTTTGGCCGCCTTCATTTTGTACTTGAGATCCAATCTAAGCGCGCTTCATAAATTTAAAGCTGACAGTCTCCTTTCCGTTTTCGATCGGGTATTCTTGATCATGCTGATGGCCATTCTTCTGTGGGGAAATGTGACTGATCAACCTTTCAAGATTGAATGGTTTGTATACGGACAGAGCATATCCTATGGTGTGGCGGCGCTGGTCGGATTTGGACTCGTCCTTTACCATTCTGGGAAGATTAAGTTCAAATTTGATCGCGTCTTTATGACTGCCATTCTCAAGCAGAGTTTGCCCTACGCATTGCTTGTTTTCTTGATGGCTGTCTATTTCAGAACCGACTCCGTAATGTTGGAACGAATGCACCCCAATGGAGGTTATCAAGCAGGGATTTACGCAATGGGCTTTCGCTTTTTTGAAGCTGGCAACATGATCGCGTTTCTCTTTGGGATCTTGCTCCTCCCTATTTTCTCCAGGATGATTAGCAAGGGTGAAAATGTACAGCCCATAGTGAGCCTTTCCTTCAAAGTCCTTTTCAGTGGCGCGCTAATATTGGCGGCCGTTTGTGTTTGTCTTAGTAAGACCGTCTTGGACTTGAGATACGTTAGCAACACAGATATCGCTTCACCGATATTCTCATTGCTCATGATCGGTTTCGTGTTCGTTTGTTGCACGTACATTTTCGGGACCTTACTCACGGCCAAAGGCAGTTTGAGGCGTCTAAATCAATTCGCTATAGCCGGCGTTATCATCAACATTGGAATGAATTTAGTGCTGATCTCTGACTACGGAGCGTATGGCTGCGCCCTAGCAAGTGTGATAACTCTCGCCCTCGTAGCTATCTCTCAAATGATCGAAGCACAACGTGTTTTCAAGTTTCGAATCACTAAAGGATTCAAGATGTCTTTCTTGATTTTCGTTGCCGGAATCATATCTCTATTCCTACTCGTAACCACGCTGAGTATGGGTTGGCAGGTTAAAATGTTGATCTTGATCGTAGGAGGATTAGGCTTTGCGGTTGCAACGGGAATGCTCCACATCGGGAGATTTTTCACCCTCATTTTGAATCGAGAAGATAAATCAGAAGAATCGGCAGCTAAGTAAGGCTGTGTCGTCTGCACGGGGTGTTTGGCCGCGAAACTTCTCAAGCTCCGACATGATCGTTTCATTCAAGTCTTCCATCTTGGAGTTAAACTTTCCGAGTATCAACTCTTCCAATTTATCTAAGCCGAACTCAACTTGGTTTACGTTCTCCTGCTCAACCAACCCATCGGTGTAACACACGAGTATATCATTTGGTTTTAAATCCACCTCACCTCGATTAATCATAGGCAGTTCCTCAAACATCCCTAATCCGATCGAGCCGAGCTCCAAGATTTCAGAGGATCCGTCTTCTCGACAAATAATAGGCGGATTGTGGCCGCAGTTGATGTAGCTCATTTTCGCAGTAGCAAGGTTACATTTCGCAATGAAGAACGTAATGTATTTCTCTCCCATTGCGCTGGACATGACCTTCTCATTGAGTTCGGTAATTACCTCTTCAAGTGGTAGGTTTTCATACGTAAACAAAGCCTGAAGATAGGCCTGAAAATTGGCCATTAGGAAAGCCGCCGAAACTCCTTTACCGCTTACATCAGCCATACAGACTATGACCTCTTCATCATGAAGTTCAATGAAATCATAATAATCACCGCCAACTTGCTGATGTGGCTTGTAGATCGCCGCGATCTCGAATCTACTGTTTGAAGGAAGCTTGTTTGGAATCAAGATTGCCTGCATCTCAGCGGCTAACTCGAGCTCACGGTTAAGCCTCTCTTGCACAATTTTTTCCTCAGCGAGCTGCTTGTTCTGAATCGCAACAATAATAACATTGGTTATCGTTTGGATAAAGTTCATGTGCTTAATCACCGGACTGACACGAATCTTATCTTCTCCAATATCACCCACCAAGAGATACGCTAATGGCTGGGCGTCGTGGTAAACTGGAATGACGATATCGAAGGATTCATCTTCGCCTGATCCTGTAGCACTAAGCGAGATGTTTGAAGATTGGTTAAAGAACGCTTCGTCCGTTATGTCTACAACTTCCCCGTCTACGCCGAACTGCAACAAGCATTTCCAAGAATCATCTTTGGTAAAGAGAATCAGTTTTTCTATCCCTAAACGATCGCGAAGTGTCGATTTGTATAGGTGAAGAAGCTCATCAGTAGGCACATTTGCATTAATAGCTCGGGTGATCTCGAGCATCGCTGTGAGCTTAAAGTCTTTGACTTTAAGCTTTTCGGTAAGCCTATTGATTCGTGCTGACATTCGGATTATTAGCTAACTAAGTTTACTTCAATTTCTCTAAAGTCACTGGCAATTTGCGAATCATCGCCAACTCTCTAAATTTCACACGTGCTTCCTGAGCTGGGCTACCAAAGAACGTGCCTCCATCTTCAAGATTATTCATGATCCCACTTTGGCCGAAGACTTCCACTCTATTACCAATAACAACATCACTTGCAACTCCAACTTGGCCCCATAGGGTCACGTCATTCTTGATAGTCACGCATCCAGCAATGCCCACTTGCGCGGCAAACAAACATCTCTCGCCAACTACTGAGTCGTGGCCAACATGCACATGATCATCGAGCTTGGACCCCTTCCCAATTCTCGTTTCTCCGGTCACACCGCGATCCACAGTCGACAAGGCACCAATTTCAACATCGTCTTCAATCAACACAGACCCACAGGTATGCATCTTATCGTAACCGCTTTCTCTCTTCTTGAAATAAAAGGCGTCCGCGCCGATGACCGCATTTGCGTGAATAATCACGTTGTCACCGATCGTGACGTCGTTATAGATCACCACTCCAGAGTGGATGACCGTATTGTCACCTATCACAGCGCCTGGACCAACTACAGCGTTTGGATGAATTCTCGAATTCGAACCAATAGAGCCCGCCTCAGCATTCTGCCAATCTGGATTCGGGGAGAAATGTCTTGTGAGTTTGTTAAAGTCCCGAAAAGGATTGTCACTGATAATCAATGCTTTCCCAAAAGGGCATTCTACTTCCTTGTCTATGAGAATAGTAGTCGCTGCTGATTCTAAAGCTTTATCGTAGTATTTCTCAAAGTCGACAAAGACCAGATCCCCTGGCTCAACTTTGTGAATTTCGTTGATGCCCAGCACCATATGGCTGGAATCTCCAACGGTTCTACCGCCAATCAAATTCGCTATTTCACCCAGAGTGTGGGGGTTTGAGAACTTCATGTATTACTTCTTAACTCGCTCAGCGTATTCCTTTTTCTTGACATCAACTTTGATCATGTCTCCTGTATCAATGAACAATGGAACACGGATTTCAACTCCCGTATCGATTGTTGCAGGCTTCATCGTGTTGGTAGCTGTATCGCCTTTTACACCTGGCTCAGTGTAAGTTACCTCAGCCTCAATTTGATTCGGCAATTCGCAGCTCAAAGCCATTTCCTCTTCAGCGTGGAAAATGATTTTGCAAATCAATCCGTCTTTCAAGAATTTTGGAGCATCGATAAGGTGTTCTGCAATCTGAGTCTGCTCGTAATTTTCTGAATTCATGAAATGGTACCCCAAATCATCTTTGTAGAGGTATTGATAATCACGAGTCTCGATACGAACGACTTCAATCTTCACACCAGCGTTAAAGGTGTTATCCACCACTTTACCGTTGTTTAGATTTTTGAGCTTAGTTCTAACGAATGCAGGGCCTTTGCCAGGTTTTACATGAAGAAATTCTACGATTTGCCACAAGTCGTTGTTGTACTTGATGCAGAGTCCATTTTTAATGTCCGAAGTCGTTGCCATTAGGATGTCCTGTTTCCACAAAAATAGCCGAATAGCTGAATACCTCGACCAGGACCTCTACGATGTTTCCCGTAAGGAGATTCCTTACTTTGCACTACAAGCCCGCAAGCCGCTTCCATTTATAATCAAACGGTGGACGCTTATCAAGCCAGCTTGATGAAAAAGCTGAAAGTCCACAATATCGCTGGCCTTATTCGTTTTTCCATTATGAACGGTACTGTCGAATGAAAAAAAACCTTCTCTTTCTCGTTGCTTTAACGCTAGGAGCCTCCCTTCATGCTCAGGTATTTATTTACCCAGAAGACAATGTCTTTTACCATGAAATGGTATTGAATGTGGACAACGGCTATGTCTGTCCCGGCAATCATAGCAGTTGGAACGACGCACTGGTCACCGTGTCCAATGAACAGATCTTTAAAGGATTTTCAAACAGCCCCTTTGACGTGTTGTACACGTTTAAAAACAACAAACTTTACGTTGGGGAAAGTCAATTCTCCAGCGATGTCATGTTCACTTTTAAGGATGGAAAAATCTACAAAGGGGATAGTGACTATCTCCTTGATCAGCTCTTTACATACGATCGAGGCCGCTTGTATAAGGGCACAGTTATTTCGGTCTTCGACATTGTGATCACAATAGAAGGCACCCCGACAATCGCCGAGTTGTTTGCAATACTGCTAGTGTTGGAGTTGATTTAGACTACTCAGCAGTCTCGAGCTGAAAGGAATACCCTTCCATGATCTGATTGGCAAGAAGCTTCTTACAAGCCTCATCAACCTTAGACTTTGCCACATCCTCAGAATCCGCCTCTACGATTAACGAAATGTGCTTTCCGATTCTTACGCCAGAAATCTCATTCAAACCTAGGTTTCCCATTGAGTTGGTAACTGCTTTCCCCTGAGGGTCTAAAAGTGCCGGAAGAGGCATTACATCGATTTCAGCTTTGAACTTCATGCTTCGTGCTAAAGAGGTTGTTGATGATTGAAATTAAGATGTACAAAAGTATGATAATGGGTAGGCATAGAGAATACCATTGCACGAATATTAAATTCAAAATTATCACCAAGAAAATGAGGGCTATGAACACAAACCTTATTTGGTTCCCAGTCCACTTGAAATGTTTGAACTTAAAAGAGAACATGCGAATCGGTGATACCGTCAATAAAGAAGTCGCTATCGCGGTTGCCGCAATCACTCCAGGTTTGATTGGATTCGGGATGCTCAGATCGTAAATAACCAATCCAATTCCTAACCAAAACAACGCATGTGAAGGCGTGGGCAATCCAATAAAATCTTCGGTTTGTCGCGTATCGAGATTGAACTTCCCCAATCTTAAAACTGAAAATATGGGAACAACGATTGCCAACCACGCAAAGTCACAATCACCCAGCAGATAATAAACAATGGCTCCCGGCAAAGCTCCAAAAGTAATTACATCGGCTAAGGAGTCAAGCTGCTTTCCCAATTCTCCAGATACTTTCATCAAACGCGCTAAAAAGCCGTCTAGAAAATCACATACAAGACCAAGGCCCATGAATAGTGCGGCTAAATAGAGATCCTTGGATTGCAGCACAGTCACAATTCCTAGAAACCCAAAACCTGCATTCGCAAGAGTAAAAAAATTTGGGATGTGTTTCTTCATCGTCGACGAAGATAGCTCAAGACTTCAGATTCAGCACTTCTATTCGCAGAAGGTCCCGAAGCCGGTGAGCATGATCAACATCTCTGTTGTGTTAATGACCAGATCGTAGTTCAAATAAGGCTTTTGGGCAACCCCTAAAAAGATAAACCCTTAACATGTTGTATGTCAAGGGTTTATCTAATTATTTAAGAGGTCTGGAGCGGATTCGAACCGCTGTACCTGGTTTTGCAGACCAGTGCCTAAGCCACTCGGCCACCAGACCTTCTTTTTTGAGAAGAGCGCGAAGATAAGGAAATGAAAAAAGCAGGCAACATGAGATTGCCCGCTTCTCGCTTTCTGCCTTTTGTTTTCCGCAAATAAGATATGTTTCGAAAACGGGATTGTCTTTATACCTGACAAATGAAATTTATCTGTTCTTTCTCCTGCGGATACCATAAGTGCCGAATCAAACGTTGATTAATTCAGAGTCTTCTGGGAATAATTCACTTCGTGATGAATCTCCATAGACTCATCAAACTCTATTTTTGCTTCATATCTACTACTCATGAACAACAAGGCATATCTCGCGGTGATCGGAATTCTAATTATCATTTGCGCTGCTCTTTTCTATAAGGTCAGCCAGAAGTCTGACACCATAGAAAAACAAGAAGGCACAATAGAAGGAACACAACTCGAGCGAGATCGCTTGGAGGTGGATCTTGAGCGTGTATTGATCAGTTACGACACCCTCAACACTGAAAATGCCACGTTGATAGCAGAAATGGCAGCTCAACGTGCAATGGTAGAAGATCTTCTACGGCAAGTGAAAGACAAAAACTGGTCTATCGCTAAGCTGAAGAAAGAATCAGGCACTCTCCGCGACATCATGCACGGCTATGTTTTCACCATTGATTCGATCAATACGCTCAACCAAACCTTAATTGCTGAACGTGACGCCTTGACACAGACCCTAGATCACGTGCAGGGCGAGAACAAGACACTTGAAGAAAGACAAGTCACGATGGAGGGCATGATCGCTGCCGGACAAATACTGCAGACCACTGATATCCATACTGCCTCGATAAGACTCCGCAGCAACGGGAAACAAAGCGAGACCACCCGTGCTAGTAGAACCGAAATGGTGAAAACCTGTTTTACTCTACTTGAAAATAGAATCGCTGAGCCAGGTAAGAAAGATCTCTATCTAAGAATTATTGGTCCGGATGGTAAAGTACTGCCCGCTAAATCTGGAGAAACTCAGAGCGAGTTTGATGGAGAAATGCAGGGATATTCTGTTAGTCGCCAAATCGACTACAATAAGAATTCAATGGATGTCTGTGTATTCTACAGCGTGCAAAGCGAACTGCCCGAAGGAGACTACAACGTCTTTATTTACCAAGAAGGACACAAAATAGCGTCTAGCATTTTGAGCTTGAAATAAGCCCTATCTGCCTAAAGGGATATATCCACCCACATACAAACTCCGTTCGAAAAACACGACGTTCTGTGATGCCCTAGAATCTTTATCTCCCTGAAGAATAACGTCGGTCAAAGCTGCGCGCCCATAATGCGCTTGAGCCTGAAGGAACAAACAATCTAGCCACTCAAAGCGAGCTCCTAGTTGCGCTGATGTCGTCCAACCGGCTAAGTGTAGCCAGTTCTTATGTCGTTCTCCTGCGAATGTAAAATCGGTCCATGGCAGCATGAAACCCGCCGAGACTCCTCCATACAAGTTGGCTTCTAACAGATGCTTCTTCGATTTCCACAAAGGGAGAAAACGTTCAATACCAAACCTCACCACATTGAAACCATCTGTGTGCTCGTATTTAATAAAACTCGGCACAATCCAAATGAGCTCCTCGTGATACTCCCCAGCATACACCTCAGACACGCCTTCCTCAATGTATCCATCAATGCGTATTAATTGATTCGGCTGAAGGACATACTTCATATGATCCCAACCACCGGAGATAGATGTATTTTCATTTAAGAAATACGAAGCGCGGAAGTTGAATTGGGGCACAGTGAATTTTACCGGATTGAAATATGTCTTCGCCGCAAAAGGTTCTGGATCATCGATCGCATTGGCATCCAACAGCGTAAAATCAAAGCCCTCACCCTGAAAATGAATGTCAGACGTATTGTAATGAGCACGATTGTAACCCCAGGTGATACAGATATCCTGAGCTCGGGATTTTGTTGAATCTGTTTTCGACTGCCCAATCACTGAAGATTGAATCAATAGAGAAGAAGCCAGTAAGAGGAAAATTCGTTTCACGCCACAAAAATATCGTTTCACATCATGTAATTTGCTACAAACTACCATCAACTATGGATCAAAAAGCCCTAGGGATCCATGGCGAGCGTCTCGCCATAGGTCACCTTCGTGATCGAGGCTATGATATTCTGGACGTCAATTGGAGATTTGGCAAGATCGAGCTCGACATTATTACCCGAAAATCTCAGACTCTTGTCATCGTCGAAGTCAAAACAAGAGAAAATAGTTTTCTTGGAGACCCATGGCAGTCCGTAACCGTTGCCAAGCAACGTCGAATTATCAAGGCGACTAATCAGTACATCATAGAAAATCAGATTGATCTGGAATGCCGGTTTGATATCATCTCAATCGTGCACAACCAGAAACACACCAACTTGGAGCATTTGGAAGATGCATTCTACCCCTTGGTTTAACTCCTATTTACTTCAGCATTTTCAAGAAACCAACTTCCTGTTCCGTAAGATGGCGCCAGTGTCCTCTTGGAAGGTCCTTTTTGGTCAATGAGGCAAATACCGTCCGATCCAACTTGGTCACTTTATAGCCAAGTTGCTCAAATGCCAGACGAATGATCCTGTTTTGACCGCTATGTATTTCGAGGCCTACTCGGTAAGGGTCTCCCTCCACAAACTCAATTTTTTCTCCTTTAAAAAATCCTCCTTCGAAATTAATTCCCTCAAGAATTTGCTTCATATGCTCATCCTTGATGCGTTTATGGAGCGTGACGTTATAAAGCCTTGGAAGCTTCCGTTTAGGATGAGTAAGCTTCTTCATCAAGTCACCATCATTGGTGAAAAGCAAAAGACCTGTTGTATCGCGTTCCAACTTTCCAATTGGATAAACACGCTCTTTACAGGCTTGCATGACAAGCGGCATTACCGTTTTACGGCCCCGCGCATCATCAAAATTCGTGATCAAGTTTTTCGGCTTGTTGAGCAATACATATCTCAAAGTCTCCTTTTTGATTGTCTCACCATTCATTTTTACCGTATCGCTGGGCAGCACTTTTGTACCCAGAGCAGTCACAACTTTGCCATTGATACTGATGATTCCAGTCCCGATGAGCACATCCGCCTCTCTACGGCTGCATAAACCGGCATTAGCCAAAAACTTATTGAGTCGAACTTCATCGGAATTCTTGATGTTAGGAGCATCCTCAGATTTCTGACGACGAGGCTGATTTCCTCTGGCCGGTGGTGCCGACTTCCAAGAACCGCCCTTTCTTCCGCTTGATTTTTTCTTTGCCATAATAAAAGGGGCACAAAAGTACGCTCTTTAAATGGATGACACTCTCATACATGACTTCCTAGCCATTCAGCCTTCCTAACATTGGAATAAGTGGTGTAAGACGCGGCGGCTAGCATTGGTAAATTCAATAGGGCCTCCGTCTCAATCGTGCAATGCCGATATACAACAACCGACTGCTGAATAACGCTAAGCGCGTTTAGGTCCGTTCCCAGGATTTTCCTCTTTTAAAGGTGATCTATCCGCCATTGGGTAGTATTTTTGAAGTCCAATCTTGCTCATGCTCGCACTGTTCAAACGTCTCGCACAAATCTCACTCTTCTTGGTTTTCATGATCGTCATTGCTGGGAGCATCGTGCGCACTACAGGAAGCGGAATGGGATGCCCTGATTGGCCAAAATGTTTCGGCAGATTAATCCCTCCGACAAATATCAGTCAAGTATCCTGGGCACCCGAAAAAGAGTTTTCCGAAGGTGAAATGATTGTCCACGAAGAACAGCTCTGGACAGCGAAAACTGACATGGTAGCGGGAATTTCATTCGAAGAAAACAACTGGGAGGCATACACACTTCATGACTATCACATCTACAACCCCGTTCACACCTGGATAGAGTTTTGCAATCGGCTACTAGCACCTATTTCCGGAATACCCGTTTTCATCACTTGGATATTCGCTCTCATCATATGGATAACAGTAAAGAGAGGCGACCTATTCTTCTTCATGACCGGGGCCGTGGCCTTCATGGGCTTCGAAGCTTGGTTGGGTAAAATTGTAGTCGAAGGAAATCTCGTACCTGGGCATATCAGCATGCACATGATTGGGACTCTTTTTGTGCTAGCATTCCTGATCGCTGCGATCCTTCGAACTGAGAAAAATTCCCGTCAACCGATAAATAAATCGGCTTGGCTCACTCTGGTATTGATGCTAGCACTACTCGTACAAATCGTCATGGGAACCCAGATTCGCGAATCTGTGGATGGATTAATTGATGCCGAAGTGGACAGGAGCTTGATTGTTGGAGAATTGGACATCTGGTTCTATGTACATCGTAGCTTCAGCATTCTCATGGTTATTCTCACCGGATGGCTCGTGTGGGTAGAAAGAAAAACGGGTTTAAGCGGTTACACCAAATGGGTGGTGATTTTGACTTTATTGGAAATTGTCGCTGGAGTAATTTTGAGCTACTTCTCGATGCCTGCATGGCTACAACCGGTTCACCTCTGGCTGGCAGTTCTCATGTTCATGGCCCTTTTCGCCGGATGGATAAAACTTCGATATCCGTCTCAAGGATTAGGCTGAGTCTTCCAGATATTGAACTTCACAGAAAAGATATTCGAGTAAAGAGCAGCTGAAGCATCCCCAATGTCAGTTAGCGCATAGTCAAGGCTGAATTCTTTGATTCGCAAGCCTATGCCTATGTTCGGCTGGAACGTCCACTCAGCTGTCTGTGAAGTAACCGAAGCCTTTTGCACATTCCCTACTCCACCTCTCAAATAGATCTTGTTCTTATAGCCCACTTCGAATCCGGCGTGAGGATCAATACTCACTGGGTCAGCACTCACAAGCACATTCCTTTTTCCGTCAGTGGTCATGTCTATATCAATCTCAGCAAGAAGGTTGAAATTCTTGAAATTGAATGTTCTCGAAGCTCCTAGAATTACTCTTGGCAATGTCGCTTCAATCGAATTCTCTGGCAGTTCGTTCCCTTCTTGGATAAACGTAGCCGTCATTTCTTCGCTAAGATCAATTGACCAAGCGTTGAAAGTAGAAGTGACGTCGCGAGCCATCGCAGCAAAGACCCAGTCGTTTTTCGTGTAAATGGCCGAAGCATCTAGACCGAAACCGATCGCATTTGCAAAATGCCCAATGTGTCGATAGACCACTTTTACATTTCCTCCAATCGAAAGATACGGTCGCACACGCTTAGCATAAGAAAGGATCAAAGCGTTATCCGCAGCTGAAAACGATGTTATTCTCGAATAGTCGATGTTTCCATCGGCATCTATGAGTTCGGTCGTGTTTGGAATATCATCTACACCAAACCGCACAAACGAAATCGAAGCAGCCGTATTCGTGTCTAATGGAATCGCGATACCTGCGTAATTGTAATTCGCGATACCTGCGAAATATTCAGCATGCATTGCGCCAATCTGCATATCGCTTTTCACATTAGTCAATCCAGCAGGATTCCAGTAGGCGCTGTAAACATCTCCGCTACTCGCCACAATAGAGTTTGACATCCCCAGCGCGCGGGCACCGACGCCAATATTGAGAAACTCATTGCTATACTTTGGAGCACTAAGCTGACCGTGTCCAACACAACTAAGGAGCAAGAACAAAGTCAGAAATCCGAAAACCGTTTTGGCCATGAAAGCAATTATAAAAGAAGTTACCGCAATCCTAACAGTCTCTTTTCGAAAAAATTGCATCAAGCATTGTTGATTCCTTCCAATTCGAGAGACTGATTGGATTGCCAACTCCCTGTTTCAATAGTTCTTTGCAAGTTGTAGGCCCTGCTAGGTAAAGCGAGTTAATCGGGAAATCGTTTCGTTCTGCGAAGCTTCGGACATTCGATGGGGAAGTAAATAGATAAACATCGAAGACCGATAGGTCTCGTGGTTCGAGGACTGTTTCGTAGCAAACTAGATTGGTCACCTGATCAGCACTCAGCCCAAACTGGATTCTTTGTAGGCTGCTTTTGGATATTGGGAATAGTACTTTATCGACACCAACTTTATCGGCAAACTGAGTAGTAACCTCATCAGTTTTATTGCTAGATCCGACAAAATCAATCGTTCCAAATTCTACCAGAGCCTTAGCAGTCATAGGGCCTATCGCGGCTAGTTTAGCATTGGATGTATCAGGATTCGCGGCAAAAAAATGCTTGACACAATTTCTAGAGCTAAAAAAAATCCAATCGAAATTCGATAGGGGATGAACGTATTCAATAGCAACAGTCTCGATGAGAGCTACACACTCTACCTCTGCTCCTCTCTTCTCCAGTTCAATTGCCAGCGATTCGGCTTTATCTCTGTTTCGGGAAATGAAGACTCTCATGACTTTAGGCTCTCAACGAGATTCTCAATGCCCTCGACCATTTCAGATTTGCTCCCCTCTATTTGGAAAAAGCCCGCAGGCCCTTGGACTTGATCGGCGTAAAAAACCTGCATTGAAAATTTAGAATCTTCTTTAATGCACGAAGCCCCCAATGGCAGATGACATCCCCCATCCATTTTGTTTAGCAGCATCCTCTCGAATCCAACACATTCAGCAGTATCTCCGTGATTGACCTGCTCTAGAATGCTCTGCAGACCAACATCTTCGCTTCGAATTTGTAGCGCCAATGCCCCTTGAGCTGCAGCTGGAATGAACTCTCTTGGATCTAGAATCAATGTTGTCAAATCTTCGACATTCAGCTCAAGGCGCTCCACTCCTGCCCTTGCCAATACGATTGCGTCGTATTCACCAGCACGAAGTTTTGCTATTCGAGTTGGAACATTGCCTCTTAAATCTTTAACCACAACCTTTTCATCGACCGATTGCAATTGAGCCTTTCGGCGCACACTACTAGTTCCAACTATAGCCCCTTCTGCCAAGCCCAAAGCTCCATTCTGTTGGAGCTTTTCAGTTCGAATAAGCAAAATATCCTCAGTAACGCCACGCTCCAATGTCGCTGCAACTCGCAAACCGTCTGGCT
>Ga0206679_10000929_pt1 | contig 24437 bp, 23 predicted proteins | sample M110012015metaG_FD_155464 | JGI IMG/M metagenome (GOLD analysis project Ga0206679, IMG submission 155464) | Ammonia-oxidizing marine archaeal communities from Monterey Bay, California, United States - M1 100m 12015 | ecosystem: Environmental > Aquatic > Marine > Intertidal zone | place: USA... | reverse complement strand
ACCCAATTTGGTATGGACTGTCGTTTAGCATGGGGGCCCTCGCTGGACTTGCAGGGGATAAATGGAGCCTTGGTTTTGTAGCCGAAACTGAACAACAAGTTTGCGAGCACCTGGAAGGGCATCTAGAGAGGCTGCCGCAGAATGATGCGAAGAGCAAAGCCATCCTCCAGCAAATGATTAAAGATGAAAAACAACACGGGGAGACTGCCAAAGCAGCTGGAGGCCGAGAACTACCCTCTACTGTGAAGCGTGCGATGCATGTAATGGCAGACTTAATGAAAAGAACTACTTATAAAGTTTAATTTTCCGCTTAGCATTTCACTTAACATTCACTTCTAATTTCTAACGGCGGCGCTAAAGTAATTGCGCCGAGCATCCCCGATATAAGGCAGCATCAAAAATGATCAGCAAGGAAAGGTAATTTCATGCTGGAGCGCAAATGGATTTAACCTAGGCAAAGTAAACTCGACTTATTTCGATAAGCTTAGAAGAAAATTCAACTTCACCAAGGCTAATTTTTCCTCTTTCAATTTCTTTGAAGGCGGCTCGGCAAAACCAAAACTTAGACCTAGGACAGTCCCTTGTGAGTCAGCCAAGGGCGCCTGATAATGAAACTCCTCAATGGCCGTGTATCCAGTTCAAAATTCAGAATCGTAATCTGAAAAAAAGTTCGAAACCAGAGGTTTTTGCTTAGTTATTCTGCATCGATAATTTCAAAATCATGGGTAACTACTACCCCTGCATTCTTAAGCATGATTGACGCAGAGCAATACTTATCAGCTGACAGCTCAATCGCTCTTTCCACTTGTTTTTCACTAAGTTCAGAGCCAGCTACTTTAAAATGGAGATGAATAGATTCAAAAACTGCCGGTGTTGCATCAACCCGCTTGGATGATACTTCTGCTTCACAACTTGTAATTTTCTGCCGTGCTTTTTTTAAAATAGTAACGACGTCATATGACGAACAACTACCTACACCCAGCGCCATCAACTCCATTGGCCGCATCCCGAGATTTTTACCTCCACTCTCAGCTGCCCCATCTAATACAATTGCGTGGCCCGTGCCAGATTCGGCAACAAACATAACATTCTCAACCCATTTAATGCGCGCGTTCATAGTCCTTCTCAATTCGATCAATTGTTACTCTAAACCAAGGTTTCGCTTAAAAGTACCTAGACCTCTGAAGTAGAAGAGCGCGCAAGATTATCATAGTTTCTCAAGCTTCACTATTTGCACCCCCGTTGCCGCAACGCTTCTAGCTATATCCTTTTTAGCGGCAGCAGAATTAGGAGAGCAGCTCCCTCTATTTTAGTCATAGTCGAAAAATAATTCTTTCAATTTACTGCCCGGATCAGGCGCACGCATAAATGATTCGCCAACTAAAAAGCCAAAAATACCATTATCAGTCATCAACTTTACATCCGCGACGCTATTGATCCCGCTCTCAGTAATTACAAGTTTCTCAGGTGGTAGGCGGGAAGCCAAATCGAGAGTTGTTTGTAAACTCGTTTCAAAAGTATGGAGATTTCTATTATTAATACCAATTAAATCTGAATCGATCTCCATTGCCTGATCTAACTCTTCTTGATTGTGAATTTCAACCAACACATCAATCGAAATATCCTTAGCATAGGCTGCGAGTTCAATTAATTGTGATTGATGTAAAGCTGCAACGATCAGCAAGATACAATCAGCACCTAGAAGCTTTGATTCAGCTATTTGATAAGGATCTATCATAAAGTCTTTTCGAATAACTGGAAGATCACATGCTTCTCTTGCTTGCTGCAAGTAGACATCTGCACCCTGAAAATAATTAACATCTGTTAAAACTGAAATACATGTCGCACCATTCTTTTCATATTGTATAGCGTGTTTTCCCGGCTCAAAATTTTCCCTAATAAGGCCTTTCGATGGAGACGCTTTCTTTATCTCCGCAATAATTGCTGGCTCGTTTTTCTGTATTTTGCTCCTGATCGCGCCACAGAAACCGCGTGGAGGCAATATTTCCCCGAAATGCATTTCCAATTCTGAAAAGGAGGTATTGACCTTGGCGCGAGACACTTCGCCTTTTTTATGGGCAACAATTTCTTGAAGAATACTGGATTCAGACACTATCTACTCGCTTCTCACATTACTGAATTGCACTAATGCATCCAAGGTGTTTAGTGCATCACCGGTGAAAAGAATTTCCTGAGCTTGTTCGACACCACTAGACAGGGAATCTGTGAGATTCGCGGCATAGATTGCAGCTCCAGCGTTTAAGGCAACTATATCTCCGGCTGCTTTATGCTCATAGGTTAAAGCTTGTCGCAGCATTGTCAGACTTTCCTCCGCTGAATCAATTTTAAGACTATTACAATCAGCATACTGCTCAATGCCAAAATCTGCTGGAGAGACTGAATAGCTTGAAATCTTTCCAGCTTTTAATTCGCCTACGGTAGTAGGCGCCGCAATACTAATCTCATCCAAACCATCTTCCGCTGCAACTATAAGAACATGGTTTGAACCTAAGCTTTTTAATACCTCCAAGAGAATAGGTATCCAACTTGCATCAAAAACACCCATAATCTGATTCGGCGCGCCGGCTGGGTTTGTTAAAGGGCCCAATAGATTAAAAACCGTTCTAACACCGATCTCTCTTCGCGCATTAATCACATGCTTCATCGCACTATGATGCGCAGGTGCAAACATAAACCCGACACCAACTTGCTGAATCGCTGCTGCGACTTGATCTGCTGTTGCCTCGAGATTGACTCCAGCTGCCTCCAGCACATCGGCACTACCGCTTTTGCTAGTAGCACCTCTGTTGCCATGCTTAGCAACTTTTGCCCCGGCGGCAGCCGCGACAAAGGCTGATGCTGTAGAGACATTAAATTTGTTAGAGCCGCTACCCCCTGTTCCGCAGGTATCGACTAAATGGGCCGAGTTTTCTACTTCCACTTTAGTTGATAATGCTCGCATAACCGTGGCGCCGCCCAACACTTCAGCAGTACATACGCCTTTCATCTGGAGACCAACCAAGAAAGCGGCATTTTGAGCATCAGTAGATTGCCCAGACATTATGACGTTCATAACAGCAAGCATTTCTTCGCTATTCAGATCTCTCCCACTAGTAACCTGTTTAATCGCTTCTGCGATCGTCATGCTCGATCTCCTGAGTTCTAGCTCATGAATTATCTATCAAGAAATTCTTTAGCAGTTTGTGCCCATGCTCACTGAGAATCGATTCTGGATGAAACTGCACCCCCTCAACTGCAAATTCCTTATGACGGACGCCCATAATTTCTTCTTGATTTCCCTTCTCGTCAACAGTCCATGCTGTAACTTCCAAGCAATCAGGTACAGAATCCTTTTTGATTACCAAGGAGTGGTAACGAGTGGCAGCAAACGGTGCTTGTAGATTCTGAAAGACTCCTTTCTTATCATGATGAATCGATGACAATTTTCCGTGCATGACTGTCCCCGCACGAATAATTGAGCCACCAAATACCTGCCCGATACTCTGATGACCAAGACAAATACCCAAGATTGGTATCTTTCCAGCAAAATGAGAAATCGCCCCCATTGAGATTCCAGCTTCATTTGGAGTACAAGGGCCTGGCGAGATCACTAATTGCTGTGGTGCAAGCTTTTCAATTTCATCGATCGATATCGAGTCATTACGAAATACCTGAACATCAACACCCAGTTCGCCAAAGTACTGTACGACGTTGTAAGTAAATGAGTCGTAGTTATCGATCATTAAAAGCATTTATTCGATATCCAAACTTTTTCCAGCTAATTGAACGGCTTTTACTATTGCCTGCGCCTTGTGTTGAGTCTCTTCCCACTCTTTGTCTGGTTGTGAATCAGCGACTATGCCAGCGCCTGCTTGCACATAAAGTTTACCGCCCTTTATAACAGCCGTACGAATTGCAATAGCCATGTCCATGTTGTCATTCCAACCCAGATAACCCATGGCACCACCAAAGACTCCACGCTTATCTGGCTCCATCTCGTCAATAATTTCCATTGCCCTGACTTTTGGTGCGCCACTGAGAGTGCCCACAGGCAAAGTGGACTGCAATACATCTAATGACGTTTTATCTTCCCGAATTTCACTCTCAACAATAGAAGCAATGTGCATGACATGAGAGTAGCGTTCTACAAACATTTTTTGTGGCACAGTAACTGTGCCAATTTTTGATACACGTCCTGAGTCATTTCGGCTCAAATCAATTAGCATAAGATGCTCAGCAACTTCCTTGGCATCTGCTAAAAGTTCTTTTTCCAAAGCTTGATCTTCGCTCTCAGTAGCACCACGTTTGCGAGTTCCTGCTAAAGGCCGCACAGTTATTTTACCACTCTCCACTCGTGCAAGAATTTCAGGAGACGCGCTTACAACATGGTGATCGCCCATATCGAAAAACACCATATAAGGTGAAGGATTAAGAAAACGCAATGCTCTATAAATATTTAGTGGGTCACCGTCAAAATCTACTGACATTCGATGGGCGAGCACCACCTGCATAACATCTCCGGCAACTATGTACTCTTTAATCTTATCGACCGCAGCCTCATAGTGTTCTTGTTTGAAATTATGCTGAAAATCATTCTTTACAACCTCCTTGACAACTGTGGAAACTGGCAATGGAGTTGGACTTTTCAGCTGCTCTTGGAGATCATCAAGGCGAGTTTGAGCTTTAGCGAAGCTATCTGATCGAGACGGGTCTACATTGATGACAAATGAAATAGTGCCGCGCAAATTATCAAAAATAATTACTTCTTCTGACAGCATGAGCAGTATATCGGGTGTGCCTATTTCGTCACTCCCATTGCTCTGCCCAATTGTTTTTTCTACATAGCGAACAGTATCGTAAGCAAAATAGCCAACCAATCCGCCTGCGAATCGATAAGGGTCTGTGCTCTGAGCCACACGATAGCGAGACTTGAATTCAGCGAGAAAATCAAAGGGGTTTTCTACTTCTAGTTCTTCAACAATATCTCCATTCAATTCAACAGTGATTTTTTTATCCTGGACTCTTAAGACAGTACTACATGGCATTCCAATAATCGAATACCGACCCCATTTTTCACCTCCTTGCACTGATTCGAAAAAATAACTATGAGTGCCCTTAGCTAATTTAAGATAAGTGCTAAGCGGAGTTTCTGTATCAGCTAATACCTCCCGCGCAACCGGAATACGATTGAAACCTTCTGCGGCAAGTTGCTCAAACGTTTCTTCATTCATGGAGATGCAGTCTTAGTGGCTTTTGCTAGTTTGCTGGCCCAACTCTTCGCGCATGGCCGTAATTGTTGCAGCGTAATCTTTGCTGTTAAAAATTGCTGAGCCGGCAACAAACATGTCTGCTCCAGCATCCGCAATTTCTCGAATATTTCTTACTCCAACACCGCCGTCAATTTCTAGACGAATTGAATGACCACTGGCATCGATTAATTTGCGAACTTTTTCTAACTTTTTTAATGTAGACGGAATGAATTTCTGACCACCAAATCCAGGATTTACCGACATTAACAAAATGATATCGATCTTATCCATTAAGAATTCGAGACTATCAATTGGCGAACCAGGATTAAAAACCAGCCCCGATTTGCAGCCTTGGTCTCGCACCAGCTGCAAAGAACGATCGACGTGGGCAGTGGCTTCGGGATGGAAGCTAATATAGCTGGCCCCGGCCTTGGCAAAATCCAGAATTAATTGATCGACTGGCGTTACCATGAGGTGAACATCTATTGGAGCCGTCACATTGTGTTTTCTCAAAGCCTGACACACCATCGGTCCGATTGTTAAATTGGGGACGTAGTGATTATCCATCACATCAAAATGGATGACATCGGCGCCAGCATCTAGGACTGCATCCACCTCTTCCCCCAGCCGCGCAAAGTCAGCCGAAAGAATTGATGGCGCTATTAGAAAATCTTTCATGGAAGTATTCAGCCTTGAATCTGAAAGTGGCCGTATTTTACAGATTACCAACCCATTTGTCTTAATTTGGTCGAGAATATCCCGTTATGTTCCAGTTTCATCAAAAGGTCCTGAAGTGATTAGATATTGGCCTTACCTTAATAGATGCTATATCCAGGCCGTTCAGCTCTCATAACATAGTCTTCTATGTCGCGCTCAGAAAGCATTGCTAGTAGTTTTTACACATATCTTACAAGTTCTATAGCTGAATCTTTAAACCAACTCATAACTTTTTTATGGGCATGATGCTTGTTTTAAGGATTAAAAGTGCTTAGGACTTTTAGTCTATTTTTAAACCAATCATTACCCCTTTCTTCATTGGGTCTCATAGGCATACAACCTATTATCATCTCTCAGCCCTGCTCCAGCATAAAGTATTAAGTGGCAATAACTAGGGTCTTAATCTATATAAGAGTCTGAAAATTAGATGTCGAGCGAAGAAATGATGCTTACGCGCGTATTTTACGAAAACCACACACAGTTTCATAAGCAGTACGAATAGCCATAGATTTTTCTTGGGCTTTTTTGAGGGACTCTTCAGAAAGGTTATCCCGCACCAATTTATCAGGATGATAGCGAGACATCATGCGTAAGTATGCGCGACGAATTTCGCCATCGTCTACTTCAGGCTCTAATTGCAATACTGTATAAGCATTAGTAAGGAAGCTGCGAGAGGAGATTTTCTTCACTTCAGTGTGACCCTGCGCCTCATTACACATCGCTAACAATTCTGATTTTTCAAAATCGAAAATTTCTGCAATATCACGTAAGAGTATTTTCTCTTTTAAACGTAGCTCACCCTTAACGAGTGCATGACGGCATTGGGTTTTAAGAAAGAGATTGGCCAGCACACTGTTTTTGCCGATAGCACCAGCCAAATCTGCAACACAGGGCAGCACATCAGTATTAGGTAATTTGCCTTGTTCAAAATAGTTAATTGCATGCTGCCTTTCATCTGAATTCAATCCGAGCAGCTGCATAATGGTCAAGGCATACTTTATTTCACCCTTAGTTACACGCCCATCCATTTTTGCCACCTTTCCCATCACGGCAAACATTGCCATGATAAGTAGCCGTTTGGTGCGCCCCCCATGGGGAATTACTGCATTAGGATTACTTCCATTGAGGCGGCTAGTTATTGCGCGCTTATAACCTCGATTCAGTACTAATGCGAACATAAATTAATCTCCAGCCGATTGAGTTATAAGCGCATTAACTTCCTGCAACCTTTCAGGTGTACCAACATCAATCCAAACACCAGAATAAATCTCACCAGTAACTTGATTTTGAGTCATTGCTGTCTGTAACAACGGCACCATTGAAAGCGGCTGAATAGGATAACCTTCAAACAAGTTCTTGTGCATTACGCTAATGCCAGTGAAGGTCAGTCGTTTGTCCCGAGACTCATGATTTTCATGTACCTTACCTTGAGCATCGATAAAAAAATCACCGTGGGGATTATGTTCGGCGTTTTCGACTAACACTAGATGAGCCAAGCAAGCCACACCATCAATGGCATGCAAAGTAGAAAAATCGAAATCTGTCCAGATATCAGCATTGACCACAATAAAACTATCATCTTTAAGTTTAGGCAAAGATTTGATGATGCCACCAGCAGTTTCAAGTCGAATTGGTTCTCTGGAATACAGAATTTCGATTCCAAAACGTGAACCATTCCCTAAATGTTCTTCAATCATTGACCCCAAATAGAAATGATTGATCACCACACTAGTGACTCCTGCGTTAATCAGGCGTTCTATCTGATACTCGATTAAAGTCTTATCTCCCGCCCTAACAAGCGGTTTGGGTTTATCAGCGGTTAAAGGCTGCATGCGTTTGCCCAGCCCGGCCGCCAAAATCATGGCACGCATAGCTATTCCAAGAAGAGTCTTCGGCGCCCAACATGCCTGCTGGCAGCGCCTCAGTAATTTATTTTGAGTTTAGTCTCAGCTATCGGCAACACCTTTGCCCTAAACCAATGCAAAAACGGCCTAAGTTCCATATAGCGTTGACTTACCTCTAAAAAATAGTCAATAACCTGAGGAATATCGGCCAAATAGCGCACTTTATTATCCCTAATGCAGAGCCGAGCAAAAATCCCCAAGACCTTTAATTGGCGTTGCAGCCCCATGAGATCGAAGTCTCGCCGAAACTGAGCCTCGTCAATATTTGCGATGAGCCCGCTACTTTTTGCCCTTTCCAAGTAATAGAGCGCCCATGAATCGACTTTGCCCACATCCCAGCATATATAGGCATCTCTCAGCAGAGACACTAAGTCGTAGGTATAGGCACCTCTGACTGCATCCTGAAAATCAATAATTCCAGGACTAGAGTCTTCTCCAAAAATGTTGTCGTCCAAAATCATCAGATTACGGGAATGATAATCACGATGCACAACTACCTGCTCTTGCGACAATGCCGCCTCTTCTAAAAAATTCAGTGTTTTTGCTATCATTTCTCTCTCTACATCATTAATTTCCAACCCTAACCAAGCCGTACAAAACCACTCTTCAAACAACTCCATTTCTCGATGTAGTTCATTTTTATTATAAGGGTCAAGTCTCTTTTTATTAATTCGAGACTGAATATCTAACAATGAATTTATTGCCGCTTCATAGAGCGAGTTTATTTCGTTATTGCACCCTGAAGTTCGCAAGCCTAGCAATACATCCAAATAAAGCTGGTCACCGAAATCATCGAGCAACATAAACCCTTGTTCATAGTCAGCAAAAAAAACCTTAGGCACTGAAATGTCTGCATCCCGAAACATATTACAAATATGCACAAACATTCTTGAATCTTCCTGCTTCGGCGGGGCGTCTACAGCAACGAAACTAGAATCACCCAGATGTGTCCGGAAATAGCGCCGAAAACTGGCATCCCCACTAACTAAAGACAGCGATATCTCACCGCGATTCTCCGGCTTCAATTGCCCAAGAACTTCAGCTACCCATATCGTTAGTTTTACCTGCCTGGAATCTGACATTTAGTTAACTTAGTAATAAAAATACAGTTGCTTTGAATTCAAACATCAATGAATTATTATGCCTGTGCGTCGTCCATTCGCACAGCACGGAGCTTACGCCCTAACTTGTTAGTCGGTTTCAACAACGATTTGTTTATCTCTTTAGCTACCTTTTTGGTCTTAACAGGCTCAGCGCATCATGCTATTTAAGAAACGTCTACTCGCATCAGAAATTACCTTAATAATTTCTGTGGGAGTATTATTAATCGCTTTTCCTAGATCGGCAGAATCACAACTTCCTCAATACAATTGTCGGCCTAACAACGCTGGTGATGGCTGGATTTGCGAAAGGACAGGCCCCTTAGAATCTCGGAACAATGCTGGCACCAATGAGCGCTACAGCAGTGACACTGCTAACTTGCTGGACAACTCAGACTCCCCCCAGCCCCTCGAGCGCAGTTCAACTCCTTTGCAACCAGGTTCATCAAATCCAGCTCTGGAGGCCCCAGATTCAGCTGAAACAGATGCATTAATTTCAGATCCTGAGCTGACAGAACAAGCGTCACCCGAGCCTTCAGAAACTTTCACTGCGACTCTAGCTGCCGAAGAATCAGACCAGGAAGTTGAGGTTGTGCCAATTGTTGCACTGAGCTCTGACTACGATTTAGATTGGGTGCCAAAAGAAGAACTAACTGAAGACCAGTTGTTAACCATCCCTGATAATTGTTGTGGAACCTACGTAGATCCTGCTGCTATGCTCAACCCCGGTAACGATCCAGCCTCTTCAGCAACTAGCTTCAGAACTGATACTGGGCTTTCTCAAATAAATCAGAATTTGATGACCATCGACGGTGATATCATCGTGCAACAGGGTTACCGCACCATCATAAACGACAACATGACAACCATTAATCGTGACGATAACACAGTATTAATGGACGGCAATGTAGAGTTCCGCGAACCGGGCATTCTGCTACTGGGTGATTCTGCCTTCATAGATAACAACGATTCTGTGAACCGGGTGGAAAATGCCCAATATGTTCTGCATAACTACGGCGCGCATGGCAACGCTGCAAGTATTATTTACTCAGCAGAGTCGGGCTTAGTGAGTATAGAAAATGGCGAGTTCAGTCGCTGTGAACCAGGCAGTGATTTTTGGAAATTGCGCGCAGACACTATCACACTCGATCAGATTGCAAACCGGGGTTATGCGGAAAATGTCAGCTTAAGGTTAGGTAATATGCCAGTCTTCTACTACCCTGGGACTCTGCCTTTCCCCTTAGGAGATGGAAGTGTTTCAGGATTCCTAGCCCCCAGCACAGGTTCGACTCGTAGTGGGGGGTTTGATTTCGAATTACCCTACTATTTAAACCTTGCCCCACATTATGACGCCACGATATCACCGCGGATAATTTCCGATCGCGGTACCCTTGTTGGTCTCGAGACTCGTTACCTCGCTAGCTGGTCGATGAATACCTTAAGTTTGTCTGGGCTTTCCGGTGATAAGCTCTACGATCCTACAACTCTAAACATACCCGGAAGTGATTCACCACCAGTTGAAGATCGCTGGTTCATTGGCTTCGAACACCAAGGCGTGCTCGGTCGCAACTGGAGCACATTTGTAGACTACAATGCAGTCAGTGATGAAGATTACTTTTACGACTTGGGTAGCAGTGGACTAAATCTCACCAGTCGCACTCATTTAAATCGCCAAGGCAGAATCAATTTTAATTCTGATTATCTCCGTGCCGGCGTCAACGTTCAGCGCCTCGAAATCATAGATCCTTTTTACGCACCCTCCAACATTAACAAGCCCTTTGATCGTCTACCACAGTTCTATTTCGAAAGTAATGCGCCACTTTGGGCAGGAATCAGAGTCGGCATTAGGGGTGAAGTAACTTCTTTCGATCGTGATCTCGATGAAGCTCTCCTATCAATGAACCAATTAAATAATGGCGCTTTAGTCCATGGAGAGCGTTTCAACGCTGAACCGGAAATCGGCTGGTCAATCGAGAGCCCAGGATGGTTTGTACGGACTAACGCAAAATACAAACACGTTCAATACAAGTTGCAGAACCAGGCCAGCATTAGTCTAGACGACCCAGACCTAGGTATAGGAATCTATAACTTTGATGCTGGTTTGGTATTTGAAAGAGACATGAATCGTAGCGGCGGCTGGCGACAAACCCTAGAACCTCGACTTTATTATCTATACAGCGAGTTTGAGGATCAAAGCACGCTGCCGCTTTTTGATACGTCCGAACTCAATTTCAGTTTTAACCAACTGTTTCGTGATGACCGATTTAGCGGTGGAGACCGCATCGCGGATGCCGACCAAATGGCATTCGCACTAACCAGTCGAATACTTGATCCGGCAGGCAGAGAAACCGCACGCATGAGCATCGGCCAGGTTCGTTACTTTGAAGATCGCTTCGTGACCTTATCCAATCCATTGCAGACCTGGTTGCCTCGTTATTCACCACTAACAAATAAATCCGCGCTGGCTGGTGAAGTAGTTTTTTCGCTCGGCGACAACTGGCGATTTAATACCGATATTCAATGGGATGAAGACACTCAAGAGGTTAATGAAGGGGTCATTCAATTCCGTTATCACCGTGATAGTGACCATTTATTGAACTTTGCTTATCGTGTCCGCAGCCTGGTGAACTCGCCCACTTTCACCCTGCCAAAGGACATAGATCCTAGAATTAAACAAACCGATGTCTCTGCTGTATGGCCTATAAATACTAATTGGCGGGTGTTGGCACGCTGGAATTACGACCATAGCAATTCTCGCAATTTAGAAAGTTTTGCTGGCATAGAGTGGTCTAATTGTTGCGCCACGATCAGACTTATTGGAAGGGAATGGGTTGACGAGGACGAATTGTTTCTTCCTAATATCGAACCTGAACGTGGCGTTTTTGTCCAATTTACTCTAAATGGGCTAGGAAACCTCACTGGAGGTGGCTTGAGCAACCTGTTGACTGACAGTATTTGGGGATTTAGAGAAACAGATTATGGTCTTTAATCAAACAATGAAAACACCAATTTACATAGCGGGCATGCTGGCGCTACTTTTAAGTTTTCCAAGCTTCGGACAACGGGTTTTGCTGGATAGAGTAATCGCACTGGTAGATCAGGATGTGGTTTTGCAGAGTGAATTGGACCTCCGAATTGCCGACATTCGTGGGGCCGCTGCAAGGGAAAATCAGCCCTTGCCTCCAGAAGACGAGCTGGAAAGTGATATTCTGGAAGCATTAATCATAGAGAATATTCAATTACAGATGGCCGAGCAGGTCAGCATCCGTTTCGATGATGACATGATCAATCGTGTTCTGAATAGCATGGCTGAAGGCAATAACCTGACGTTCGAACAATACGTAGAAGCGCTTGAGACCAACAACGTCTATCTGCAAACCCGCGATCAAGTAAGACGCCAAATGATGTTGCAGGAACTACAACGTGGCATGGTAAATCGACGTATTACGATAACTGATCAAGAAATTGATAATTTTCTAAATTCAGACATGGGCCGAGAAGTAATGTCCGCTGACTACTTCGTCGATCACTTACTTATTCCTTTATCTAGTGGTGATAGTGATTCAGAGAAAGAAGCAAAACTTAAATTTGCTGCTGACATTATTGCCCGAACCAGTGAAGGAGAGAATTTTTTAGAAGTGAGAGCTAATGCTCGCTTATCCAACACTTTCCCTGTAGAGAGCACCGACTTCGGTTGGCGCAAAGCAGAGCAATTGCCAAATTTATTCTCATCGATTGTTACCGAAATGGAATCCGGTGATGTTGAGGGGCCGATCGAAGCGGGCAATGGTTTCCATGTTATCCATCTCGCTGGACAACGTGGCGGGACTGAGCAGATGGTGAATCAAACTAATATTCGACACATCATGTTGTCTTCCAACGAAATTCGCAATGAAGATCAAACTATTGCTGAAATCAATGAACTCAGAGAGCGCATAATTGCTGGCGAAGATTTTGCTGTCATAGCGAGACAAAATTCTGATGACGCAAGTTCAGTCGTTGCAGGTGGTGATCTCGACTGGGTAAACGAGGGTGGCATGCCTCCTGAATTTGAGCTGGCGGTTAATGAGCTAGACGAAAATGAACTAAGTGAACCTTTTTTGACAGCCACCGGCTGGCATATCGCAGAAGTTTTAGGTCGACGAGAAACAGATTTGAGCATTGAGTATTCGCGCTCTCAAGCTGAAGGTACACTGCGCGACAGAAAGTTTGATCTCGAGTTACAGAACTGGCTTATAGAAATCCGAGAAGAAGCCTTCGTAGAACTCGTTGAATAAACGTTCAGGTTAATGCCTTGTGACAATTCGAATTGCCGTAACAACTGGCGAGCCTGCTGGAATTGGACCTGACATTTCCGTTGCTGTTGCGCAGCGCCCCCCAGTTAATACAGAACTCGTCATAATTGGCGATCAATCCATGCTCGAACAACGAGCACGGCATTTAAAATTGCCACTTTCTCTTCACCCTTTTTCAGATTGTAAACCCAGCCCTTCTTCACCTGGAAAACTCTCGATCCTACAGGTGGATGTAGCACAAGAGGTAATTCACGGAGAGTTGAATACGGCTAACGCAGAGTACGTTTTAGAAACTCTACGTATCGCTATTGACCAAGTAATGGCCGGCAATCTCGATGCATTAGTTACTGGTCCCGTGCACAAAGGAGCGATCAATGAGGCTGGCATCGCTTTTACCGGACACACAGAGTTTCTTGCAGCGCATTGCAAAAAAGACTTAACCGTAATGATGTTAGCAACCGAAGGTTTGCGTGTTGCTTTGACCACTACCCATTTACCCTTGGCAAAAGTGCCAAGTGCAATTAATAAAAGCTTGTTAAGAGAAGTAATCACTATTCTTCATGCTGATCTCGTCCAGAAATTTGGCATTGAGAATCCGACTATCCTTGTTTGCGGGCTGAATCCGCATGCTGGCGAAGGAGGCCATCTAGGACTGGAAGAGATCGACACAATTGCACCAGTTCTGGCTGACTTAAAATCTTTAGGTATGGACTTAATCGGCCCCTTGCCTGCTGACACGCTGTTTACCGCAAAGTATCTTGATAATGCTGATGCCGTATTATCGATGTTCCATGATCAAGGATTGCCTGTATTAAAATACAAAGGGTTTGGTGATGCTTGCAATATCACCTTAGGATTGCCAATTATTAGAACGTCAGTTGATCACGGCACCGCATTGGATATCGCAGGATCTGGTAATGCAAATACTGGCAGTTTATACAATGCCATCGCCACTGCCACAGACATGGTTAGCCATTGGAGCAAGCGTGAAACCTGATCCAACCGCCGTGAGACTTCACAATGGCAAGCTCCACCAGGCCCGGAAAAGATTTGGACAAAATTTTCTTCATGACGAATATATAATTCAGAAAATTGTCGATGCAATTTCCCCTACCTCTGAAGACCATCTAGTTGAGATCGGACCAGGCCAGGGCGCTTTAACTAAGCCTTTCGCAGATTCCGGCGCCCAACTCGATTGCATAGAATTGGATCGCGACTTGGTGGCTCACATCGAGCAACGGTTCGCACAAAAACCTTCAGTATCGGTGTATCAACACAACATATTAAAGTTTGATATAAGTACGTTAAGCAAAACCGAAAAATCTTTAAGAGTGGTTGGCAATCTTCCGTATAACATTTCAACCCCGGTGATGTTTCATTTGCTCAAAGATCATTCATTGATTCACGATATGACCTTCATGCTGCAATTGGAGGTAATTCAGCGGATGGTTGCTACTATCGGCGAGAAAAACTATGGACGTCTTGGATTAATGGTGCAATATTTTTGTGAAGTAGATCATTTGTTTAATGTACCCTCTTCGGCGTTTACGCCTAAACCTAAAGTAGTGTCAGCCATAGTCAGACTGCGACCACATACAAACTTCCCAGTGATCGCAAAAGACCCAGAATGCCTACAAACCGTGATTCGTACTGCATTTAACCAGCGCAGAAAAACCTTGAAAAATAGCCTAAAAGCCATCATTTCTGAAACGACACTGAATAAATTAGCCATCGATGCTAGCCTAAGACCAGAAAACTTATCACTGGCTGATTACGTCTTAATCAGCGATGCTCTTGTGGATGAGAGAGACTATGGAAAGCATTAGCGAAACGATCAAAATAGAAGTCAATACACAATTTTTGCATGAGCAATCTGATCCAGCAAAGAACCGTTTTGTATTCGCTTACTCAATAGAAATCACAAATTTCGGCAACGAATCGGTAAAATTGCTAAACCGTCATTGGCATATTACCGATGACAATAACAAGGTTGAGGAAGTTAGCGGTGAAGGAGTAATTGGTCAGCAGCCTGAGATTCTCCCAGGGAAATCATTTAATTACACCAGCGGAGCGGTGCTAGCTACCAAATTTGGTACTATGCACGGAAGTTATGGAATGCAAACTGCCACTGGTGAAAAATTTAAGGCGCCAATACCTGCTTTCCTGTTATCCCTTCCCCATACTGTCCATTAGTCAGTCGAAATATCGAATAATATGAGTGTTATACTGCGACCTTCGTAAATTACAGCCAGGTGCATGAGTACATACGTTATCGGAGACATTCAGGGATGCTACAAGCCCCTGAGAGAACTTTTGAAGAAAGTTAAATTCTCACCCAGCCGGGACAACCTCTGGTGCGTGGGAGACATAGTAAATCGAGGGCCTAGATCACTCGAGACACTCCGATTTCTGCAAGACATCGATGATTCTGTAAAAATAGTGCTTGGTAATCACGATCTCCACTTCATTGCTATGCACGAGGGATGCGCGCCACCAAGAACTAAAGATACCCTTTCAAAATTACTCAATGCACGGGATTGCCATGAGCTGAGCGATTGGTTGCGACAGAAGCCACTGGTATATTTTGATTGTTTAGATACGATCAATGGCTTAGAAAACTTCCTAATGGTTCATGCTGGAGTCGCCCCTCGCTGGTCAATACAGAAAACCTTAAATCTTGCAGCCGAAGTGGAGCTCGCACTGCGTGGAAATAACTATCGAGAGTTTCTGAAAAATATGTATGGCGACCACCCGCTCTGGTGGCATGACAAACTGGAAGGTCAAGACCGTTTGAGAACTATCACCAATTATTTGACCCGGGTTAGATTTTGTGACGAAGTTGGTAGCTTACAGCTTAGTGTCAAGGAAGGGTTACCTTCTGCGCCGTCGGGATTCAAACCCTGGTATGAATATGAAAATATTTCTTCTAAGGCTACAATTCTTTTTGGCCACTGGGCTGCTCTCGAAGGTCACACCGGAAAACGCCGAGTGCTAGCATTGGACACAGGTTACGTTTGGGGGCGAGAGCTTACACTTATGCGATTAGAAGATCATCGTTACTATTCTGTTTCAAACTAATCTGTCTAGACAAAGTCAGGTAATCGAACAATCTGTATATGGAAACCTTCTTAGTAGGCGGCGCCGTCCGCGACAAGCTGCTCAATATCCCTATCAAAGACGAAGACTGGGTAGTAGTTGGTGCACGCCCAAAAGACCTGTTGGCACTGGGCTATAAACAAGTTGGCAAAGGATTTCCTGTCTTTTTACATCCGGACTCCAAACAGGAATATGCATTAGCACGCACTGAGCGCAAACAAGGAACAGGCCACACTGGATTTGATATCGACGCATCAGAGCATGTAAGTCTCGAAGAAGATTTGCTGCGCCGAGATCTAACGATTAATGCCATGGCTCAAACTGAGACTGGCGAAATCATTGACCCATTTAATGGCCAAAAGGACTTAGATCGCAAGCTACTAAAACATGTGTCTGATGCCTTTGCTGAAGACCCCTTGCGCGTGCTGCGAGTCGCCCGTTTTGCCGCCCGCTTTAGTCACCTGGGTTTTCGAGTCGCGCCAGAAACCTTAAAACTTATGAATAACATGGTTCAAAGTGGCGAGCTCGAGTCTTTAGTCGCCGAACGAATTTGGCAAGAAACGGAATTAGCTCTGGCGTCAACAACACCCAGGGAATACATTGCCGTGCTTCGGGAATGTGAAGCACTCAAGATAATTTTGCCTGAAGTAAACGCACTCTTTGGGGTTCCACAAACATCAAAGTATCACCATGAACTAGATACTGGCATTCATACTCTAATGTGCCTTGAGCAGGTCGTGAAATTGTCCGATGACATCGCTGTCAGGTATGCCACTTTAGTGCATGATGTTGGTAAGGCAGCAACAGATCAGTCCAAATGGCCCAATCACTCTGGGCATGAAGCCCTAGGCATAGCTCTTCAGTATCAAATTGCTAGACGCTTAAGAATTCCAAACGAACATAACGAATTGGCGGCACTGGTATGCGAGCACCACACTGAACTATTTCGAGTCCAACAAATGCAACCAAGCGCCTTATTGGATTTGTTAGAATCTCTAGATGCTTTTCGACGACCCGAACGCTTGGAAAAATTTCTTCTTGTATGCGAAGCAGATGCACGCGGCAGACCAGGGTGCGAAGATTGCGAATACCCACAACGCAACTACCTTAACGCTGTACTAGCGGCAATAAGGGATTTAAACTTTACAACTCTGCTTGCAGAAAAAGGCAAAGGAAACGCAGCTGAAGCAGTTAAAAACAAGCGGTTGCAACTAGTGACTGACAAAGTAGCCGAGTTAAGTGCCAGCAATGACTGAGAATCGTGTTGTTTTAGTAACCGGATCAGCAAAGCGGATTGGAGCTTGTATCGCTGAAACTTTTCATGCCCAAGGGTTTAAAGTCATCGTGCATGCAAATCGTTCACTGTCAGAAGCGGGCAAACTAGTCGAACGATTAAATATAGTCCGACCGAACAGTTCGGAAATATTGTCATCAAACTTGCATGAAAGCGCGGAAGTGGAAACCTTGGCCGAAAAAGCTATGCAATGTTTTGGTCGGCTCGATGTTTTAGTGAACAATGCATCAACTTTTTTTCCAACACCCCTTGAAGAATCGACACAGTCGCAATGGGATGACCTGTTTAATTCAAACGTTCGAGCTGCCTATTTTTTAAGTCAAAAACTGACGAGCGAGCTAAAGAAGAACCGAGGTACAATAATTAACATTGTTGATACCCATGCTGACAAGCCTCTGCTTAATCACTCGATCTATAATATGGCGAAGGCTGCGCTAAAGACTATGACCAAATCTCTCGCCAAAGATTTAGGGCCAGAAATTAGAGTCAATGGCGTATCTCCTGGCGCTATTCTATGGTCTGGCACACTCGAAAGGGATGACGATCCTGGTGTCGAGCAGGGCAGACAGAAACTACTTGAATCAATTCCACTCAAACGATTAGGTAAACCGGAAGATATCGCGCATGTGGTTTATTTTCTTGCCACCACAGCAAGCTATACCAGTGGCCAAGTCATCAAAGTCGATGGTGGGCGCAGCCTCATCTGAATCACAAGTATTTCTGTATATACAAAGTTAATAAATAAAAGCAATGCAATAACAGCCACATTACATAGACTCGTCAGACTAGAAGATAAACCGGTATTCAGAAATTGAGATCTATGGGCCAGAGTTTTTGTTTAACTTTTTCGAACTGCTCCCAATGTTCACCATAACTTAAACCGGATGATTCATGCAGAAGTGTTGGATGCATTTCGGCGAGTGGTCTTAAAACAAAAGCATTATTTAGAATTTCAGCACGGGGCAACGCTAATCCATAGCCTTCTCCACTTTCTTCCCCATAAATAAGAATATCTATATCGATAGGCCTGTCTGAAAACCTAGGCTGGTTACGATCACGGCCTAAAGTGTCTTCGAGTTGCTTCAAAAAATTGTTTATTTCTTCTAGCAACAAATCAGATTCAATACTCACCGTTAGATTAAGAAAATTATTCCCTTCAAAACCTACTGCTTCACTTTCATAAACTGTGGAGAGATTTATGTTACCAAATTCAATACGTAGGGATTGAATCGCTAAACCAATGTTAAGCTGCGCATCGACATTGCTGCCTAATGATAGAATTAGAAGCGCCATAATCTGATCCAACCCACCATTTAACTATAGTTACCACGTTCAATTATTACACCAACATCTTTTGATCCAGTGACAGCACCTGGCTTACCCAATTGGAGCTTTACCCAAGTGACTCCAAATTCCTGTAAAACGATTTCAGCAATTCGCTCCGCCAAAGTTTCTACCAAGAAAAAGTCAGAACCTTCAACGAAATCAATCAGCCTCTTTGCCACGGCTTTATAATCTAAAGCATTTTCAATGGAATCCGTTTCTGCGGCAGCTCTAATATCAGCACCCATTTCTAGATTAATACTAATTACTTGCTTTTGTTCTCGCTCCCAATCATAAATTCCTATTATAGTCTTCACTTCAAGTTCGCGGATGTAAACAATATCCATAGTTGCCTCTAGTTTGGAAAAGCTATCTGATTAAATTGTTGACAAAGACTCTAATGGCCAACGTGGTTTTACATGAATCCCCAGATCATCGGACTCACCAGCCAACAGCCGCTGGCAACCAGCGTAGGCGATCATTGCACCATTGTCCGTACAATATTGCTGCTGTGCATAGTACAAACGTCCCCCAATTTTGGTTACTGCCGATTCTAGTATCTCTCTTAAAGAGATGTTGGCACTAACACCACCAGCGATAACTAACGTGTCTAAACCGGTTTGTTCGAGAGCTCGCCGGCATTTGATAGTGAGTGTCCCTACAACTGCTTCTTCAAATGCCTTGGCAATGTCTGCAGATGTTTGCTTATCTAAATCACCAGAGTCTGTGTGCTCAGCAATAGTATTTTTAACGAATGTCTTTAGTCCACTAAAACTGAAATCTAACCCCGGTCGATTTGTCATGGGACGAGGAAATTCAAACCGTCCGCTCTGTCCTTGCATAGCTAGCCTAGCTACCCGTGGTCCTCCTGGGTAGGGTAGACCTAACATCTTCCCGACTTTATCGAACGCTTCACCAGCCGCATCATCCAAAGACTCACCGAGTAACTTATACTGGCCGATACCATCTACCCGCACCAATTGCGTATGACCGCCAGAAACTAGCAGTGCAACAAACGGAAATTTAGGTGATTCTGCTTCGAGCATAGGCGCCAATAAATGCCCTTCCATATGATGAACACCAATTGCTGGTATTCCCAATCCCATTGCCATTGAGCGTCCAATACTGGCTCCTACTAACAATGCTCCTACAAGACCAGGACCTGCGGTGTAAGAGACCGCATCCAAGTCTCGATAAACCAGATTTGCACCTTTTAAGACTTTGTTTATAAGTGGAAGGGTTTTGCGGATATGGTCCCTAGACGCCAATTCGGGAATCACTCCTCCGTATTTAGCGTGAATTTCAACCTGGCTATAAAGACCATCTGCCAAGAGCCCGGCATCACTGTCATAAACGGCAATTCCAGTTTCGTCACAGGATGTTTCAATACCCAATACTTTCAATGCTTTAATTCCAAGGAGATAGGGGGAGAACCGCAATCATGCCAAAAAAGCTGAAATATCCCAAATCCTTGATTAATAGGGGTCAAAAATGCCCAAATCCTTTGCAATTCAGACCTTTGAGCATTAAGATACGCTCCCTCTAAATTCACTTACAGCCCCTTAGTTTGGGCAGTGAATAGTTAAACTGGGTAAAAATAATTCGATGCCACAAGTAAAATTAAAAGAAAATGAGCCATTCGACGTAGCGTTGCGACGCTTCAAACGCTCTTGTGAGAAGGCCGGCGTTTTGGCTGAAGTTCGTCGGAGAGAATTCTACGAGAAGCCTACTTCGGTTCGAAAGCGAAAAGCTGCTGCTGCCGTAAAACGGCATCTCAAGAAAATTCAGCGCGAAAGCAGAAAGAATCAACGATTGTACTAGTCAGTTGTACGATAGCAAAAAATCATCCGCTATTACTACACTTCCTTCTTACCCTTCAAAAGACAACACTCATGCCCGAGAGTGCACTCAAACAACAAATAACCGAAGCCATGAAAGATGCCATGCGTGCGAAAGACAAAGCGCGGCTTGGTACCATTCGACTTGCCTTGTCTGAAATAAAAAGGGTTGAGGTTGATGAGCGAATCGAACTGAGCGATGAGCGAGTAACCACTATTCTGGACAAGATGGTTAAACAGCGCAGGGAATCAATTAAACAGTTTGAACTAGCCGACAGAGATGAGTTAGTAGCGCAGGAAAAGTTTGAGATTGATGTGCTGCAGGAGTTTCTCCCAAAAGCCCTTAGCGAAGAAGAACTAGATAAAATCATTGCTAGCGCATTAAGCGAGTCAGGTGCACAAGGTATGCAAGACATGGGCAAAGTCATGGGTATAATTAAGCCTCAGGTAATTGGTCGTGCTGACATGGGGTCCGTGTCCGTTAAAATAAAAGCGTCTCTTTCTTAGATTATACCGGGCGTGAGAGTCACTCACGGTGATAAACCCTTCCTAGGTTCATTGAGCTTTACCCAAATGGCTGATCGTTTCCATAAAGCTGTAGCTGTTACCAATTAATTACTCCAATAAAGATTTTGTAGTAAGCGTCGCCGCGTGTAGCATGTCAACTAACATCCATTCAGCATTGATCGACCCAGAACTAATCTAAAAATTCATGGCCGGACTCATCCCTCAGGCGTTTATCGACGACTTATTACATCGAACTGATATTGTTGAGGTTATCGACAAACGAGTTGCTCTCAAAAAACAGGGGAACAATTATACCGCTTGCTGCCCCTTTCATCAGGAAAAAACGCCCTCTTTTAGCGTCAACCAAGATCGCCAATTTTACTATTGCTTCGGCTGTGGCGCTGGCGGCAACGCAATCGGGTTTGTAATGAATTTCGAGCAATCGGAATTTCCTCAGGCTGTAGAAAACCTGGCCCGGGATGCAGGCATTGAAGTACCTAGAGAAGAATCTAAGACAGAACAGCGCAAGAGCTCAGAGAGCGCCATAATTATTGAAGTGCTGGAATTAGCCAGTAAATTTTACCAATACCAAATTCGCCAGCATGAGAAAAAAACCAGTGCGGTAGCCTATTTGAAAGAAAGAGGCGTAAGCGGAGAAATTGCCCGAGATTTTGGCATCGGTTATGCGCCACCTGGCTGGGAAAACTTACTCACCTCAATAGGCACGGATGATAAACGACAACAATCTCTTCTAAGAGCCGGATTAATAATTGAAAGGAATCAAGACAAGACTCAGAACAAAATTACTGACCATGAAAACTCGCGCGCGAATGAGCGAAACTACTATGACCGATTTCGTGAACGTATTATGTTTCCCATTCGTGACAGTCGAGGCCGCACCATAGCCTTTGGCGGAAGAGTTTTAAATGACGATAAACCCAAGTACTTGAATTCCCCTGAAACCCCAGTATTCCACAAAGGCTCAGAACTGTATGGGCTTTATGAAGCAAAGAAATTTGGAGAAAAATTTAGCAAACTCCTTTTAGTTGAAGGCTACATGGATGTTATAGCACTTGCACAGATGGGCATTCGCAATGCGGTAGCTACACTTGGAACCGCAACGAGTTCTCGCCACCTTAATCGTATGTTTCGACAGGTCTCTGAGATTATTTTTTGTTTCGACGGCGACGATGCAGGCACTGCTGCCGCATGGCGAGCACTGGAAACCACATTGCCACTGATGGAAGATGGTCGTCAGGTGAAGTTCTTGTTCCTACCCAGAGGCGCTGACCCTGATACTCATGTTCGTGCAGTTGGGCAGGACAAATTTTTAGAAGAACTCAGTTCAGCACCGCCACTGGAACAATTTTTCTTCGACAAGCTTTCTCAAGATTTGGATGTTAATTCTATAGAAGGTAAAGCCAGGCTAAGTAATCTGGCAAAAGATTATATTCGTCAAATACCCCACGGAGTTTATGGACAGTTAATGCTGGATCGACTCTCTGAATTATTAGGAGTCAATAGCGAGTCACTAGAAAAGCTCTTAGCGACAAATTCCCCCGCACAAGAAAGTTCATCTCCCCCGGCTGACAATCTCCCACCCGTTCATCCGAACGAATGGCAACGCTCTGGGCGACATCAAAATTTGAGCTCTAATCTCAGCGTCTATCGAAAACCTGCAAGCCTCAAAGCCATAGAACTGTTGCTGCGCAACCCTGAAATTGCTTTGGCGGTTTCGATAGATCTTAAACCTCTGCGAACAGCCGAAGACGAGGGGCGTAAATTACTGTTATCCCTCATTGAAATGGTGAAAAAAGACCCCAACACAGAAACATTTACACTGTTAGGATACTGTTATGGTACCAGTCTGGGGAGCCAGTTAACGCAGCTTCTCACCGCCGAGAAGATCACACCGCAAGAGGGCGTTGAGGATGAATTTCTCCAGATACTTGACAATATATTGTCAGATATCGTCAAAAAGTTGGAGTTATTGCAATTAAAACACGACTTGCAATCACGCTTATATGCGCCAAAAGATCAAAACTAAACTGCCGAAATAGATGTCTAACCGCAGCTGAATTAGATATACAACCCGCCCAGCCGCCGCTATAATGCCCGGCTGATTTTTACTCACCCAAACCAGAGCTCCTGCTGGATCCAAGACGAGAATTCATGGCCGAAATTATTGCACCACAATCAAGTCTGAAAGCATTGATCGCCAAAGGCAAGGAACAGAGTTACCTCACGTACGCTGAGGTTAACGATCACTTACCAGAAGCTATTACCTACCCAGATCAAGTCGAAGACATTATTCAAATGATTAACGACATGGGTATTAAGGTGTTCGAAGCAGCACCTGATGCCGATGCACTCCTGCTCAATGAAGAAAATGATACAGGCGCTGACGAAGTCGCTGCCGCAGAAGCCGCCGCCGCCTTAGCTGCTGTTGAAAATGAAGCTGGCAGAACTACTGATCCAGTTCGTATGTACATGCGAGAAATGGGTACAGTTGAATTGTTGACACGTGAAGGTGAGATTGTTATCGCCAAACGTATCGAAGAAGGACTTCGCGAATTAATGAAAGCGATGGCCTTCTTTCCAGGCACAGTAGAGCAAGTTCTAAATGAATATGCATTGGTCGAACCCGAAGAGCGTCGCCTCAACGAAATTATTACAGGTTACCTTGATGCTTCTGATGAGATTCCGATCAGTCCTGAAGCTGCAGCAGCTGCAGCTGCAGCCGCGGCCCCAGCCCCCGCTAAAGAAGCTGCCGATAAGAGTTCCGATGAAGGTGGTGACGATGATGAAGACGAAGCAGCCGTTGGACCGGATCCAGAAGAAGCAAAAATTCGCTTTACTGAATTAAAAGAACAATACGAACTCACTAGTTCAATTGTTGGTCGCCGTGGCCGCAATGATGCGAAATCTAAATCTGAACTAGAAAACTTAGGCGAGCTTTTTAAATGTTTCAAACTCACACCTCGACAATTCGATCCTCTTTTGAGCCATATACGCGCCGTCTTAACCCGCCTACGCCGTCATGAAAGAACCGTAATGAGCCTGGCTGTGCGCAGCGCCAAAATGCCTCGCAAGACTTTCATTAGCTCTTCCCCT
>Ga0206679_10000927_pt1 | contig 24514 bp, 26 predicted proteins | sample M110012015metaG_FD_155464 | JGI IMG/M metagenome (GOLD analysis project Ga0206679, IMG submission 155464) | Ammonia-oxidizing marine archaeal communities from Monterey Bay, California, United States - M1 100m 12015 | ecosystem: Environmental > Aquatic > Marine > Intertidal zone | place: USA... | reverse complement strand
TGAGATTCCAGTTCAGGAGTCCCTTGGATGTGACAATTCTTACTTGTTGACACGTGCTTTCATCGCAACTGATGCTTGCGGTAATCAATCAGCAGCTAGCCAGGTGATCACGGTACTTGACACAACTCCTCCAGTGGTTGATCCAATCGATGATATCTCTGTAGAATGTGAGGATGAGTTGCCAGAGTTTAGTGATTGGATAGCGGTTGATAATTGTGATCCAAACCCAACAGTGACTACTTCTTGGGACTTCTTAGAAGAAGATGACTGTGGAAATTATATTGCTGAAGTAACATGCACGGCTACTGATGCTTGTGGAAACAGCGCTTCTACTTCATTCTTTGTTACAGTTGAGGACAACACTGCTCCAGTGCTTATCGACGCTCCTGAGGACTTGGTTCTCGATTGCGAAGATGAAGTGCCAGCAGCAGCAGAAGTATCTGCTACTGACAACTGTGATGACAATGTAATTGTATCATACGAGGAGCAAATGTTTGGAGATATTCCAGATCCTGATGCTCTTCAAGACTGTGATTTGATTAGTCCAGTAAGCCCATACTACGGTACAGATTGGACAGTGTGGTTACAGGATTTCCCTGGAGGATACGAGTATTATACTCTTATCAACGGAGAAATGCAGATTTATGCTGATGGGACAATGCACATAACTGGTTCAGTTGAAAGTACGGACATTGCTGGTTCTGGTTGGAATTTTGATGTGTGGTTCATGAACGGCATGGATTGGGATTCATGGTCGACTCAAGATTTCCCAACTAGCTATAAGTGTGACTTCAACGATTGTGGAGACAACTATCTAGATTGGATGTACTACATCATGAATGGCGACATGGCTAGCATGACAGGATGGGGTGGATTTGCAGGGTCCACATTGACTCTATCTCACGCTCCTTCTAACTTCTTCTATGGATACCAAGTTGGTGTTGCCGCGAACAACGTGAACAGTAACATGGGTAGCGGTGGATGGTTCTACTTCGAAGGAATCTTCGTTGACCCAACTGGAGCTCAAGAAGATGTGAGCGGTGCTGGTGATTTTGCTTTCGATCAAGACTGTTGTCCACAGTACTGGTTGGAGCGAACTTGGTGCGCTGAAGATTGCTCAGGAAACAGTGTTTGTCATACTCAAACGATATCGTTTGAAGATCTTGATGGTGATGGTGGTATGCCTGGTCTTCCAGGTGATGAGCCAACTGCATTGCTTGAAGTTAAAGGAGATTTTGACTTCGTAGCAGTTAAGCCGAACCCATCGAGAGATGTGACTTACGTTGAGTTCCAATCAAACACGAATAACTCACTTACTCTAGAAGTGTACGATATGTCAGGAAGAAAGATTGCCACACTATTCCAAGGCAATGTTCAGAAGGACGTCCGTTACAAATCTGAGTTCCAGGTGTCTGGTCTTGAGAGTGGATTGTATAACATCCGTCTCTTCTCACTAAGTCACCAAGTGAACGAAAAACTTGTTGTATCCAAATAAGCTTAGGTATACTTCAAATTATAATCCGAAAGCGCCCTGCTCATAAGAGCAGGGCGCTTTCTTTTTGCCTGATACCTTAGTAGGAGAAGAAAGAGATTACTTCCTTTCTCTGTGTCTTTTATACCATTTTACCGCGAGGGGTAACAAAATTGCCAGCCCCAGAATACCAGATACTCCCCAAATCCATCCAACGGAATTCTTCAGCACAATGAGAAATACCACAGCTACAAGTATTACGGTGGGAACCTCATTGATCATTCTCAGCCTCAAAGGGCTCGCTGACAGCTCATCGCGCTTAGCCCTGTTGATCAAGGATTGTCCATAAAACTGAAAGACATACAGAAGAGCGACGAAAAGCAGTTTGACGTGCATGTAAGGCTTTTCAAGAAACGTTGGGTTAGATACCAGTAACAGCGTGCCAAGTATCAACGTTAGCACCGCTGAAGGCCAACAGATGATGTTCCATAATCTACTGACCATGATTCGGTATTGGGTTTGTAAAACCTTTTTAGAGCTTTCCTCCAACTCATCCGCTTCGACATAATAGACCAATAGCCGAAATGAATAGAATAGGCCTGAGAACCAGGTCACGACAAATACGATGTGAAGGGCTTTATACACTAGAGCTTCCATGAGGTCAAAATTAATGTTAGGAGCAAGGTTTCTCCGAGGGGATGGTGGTATCTTTGCACAAAATAAATTGCATGCCGACCGAAGTATTTTCCAAAGACACTTTAGCGCTCACTACTCACTTAGTCCTACCAGAGAATACTAATACTCTTGGAAATCTCATGGGAGGGCAGCTTCTAAATTGGATGGATGTCACCTCGGCTATTTCCGCTCATAGACATTGTCGAAGAGTAGTAGTTACTGCAGCAGTTAATAATGTTTCCTTTCGTCAGCCGATTAAATTGGGCGATATCGTGACCATTGAAGGCAAAGTCAGTCGATCATTCAACTCGAGCATGGAAGTCTATATGCAAGTATTTGTTGAAGATCATTTGACCGGGGCAAAAGTATTGAGTAATGAAGCCATGTATACGTTCGTTGCGGTTGACCAGCTAGGTCACCCTATTAATGTGCCTTTGCTTAAGCCAGAAACTGAGGAGGAACAACTGCGGTATGAAGGGGCTTTGAGGAGGCGCCAGTTGAGATTAATTCTTGCTGGTAAGATCAAACCCGAGGATGCAACTGAGCTGAAAGCTCTGTTTGACTAGCTGAGCCTTTGATTGACTGCTTCAGCGATAACTGCTGTTCTATTGTGTGTGATGCAGCGGTTAACTTCCCCATACCTACATCTGTTACCAAGTTTAGAGCATGGCCTACGGCGAAGTTTGGTGGGCTCAATAATAATGGATGATTCATGAGATCGGTAGGCGGACATACCTAGCTCTGGTGATGTACATCCCCATACGGATACAATCTTCTTTCCAAATGCCGCAGCGATGTGCATGAGACCGGTGTCACCAGCGAGCACAACTTCGGCCTGAGCAACCACGGACGCAGATTGGTTTAGACTTAATTTGTTGACTAGATTAACCACATTTGGATTTCTTTCAGCGCAATACTGCGCTACTTCATCATCAGCGTCACCGTGGCCCACTAAAGCGATTGGAGCATTGATCTTACTGCAAATGTCACTTTGCATTTCCTGAGGCATTACTTTACCCAGATGCTTGCCTCCAACAGCGAAAGCCACAATTTTACCATCGAGTTTGCCATCTAATGATCGTGGTATAATCATGTCGTTTTGAGGTACAAAAAAGTCTAATCCCAAACCGTCATCTTTTAATCCGAAGCCTTTAATCGTTTCGAGATAACGATCAACGATATGCGGGATTTTGAATCGACGTATTCCCAAACCGGTGAGGAAATACTTTTTCCAGTTCATCTTGTCCACCGTGAAATTCAGTGTCTTCACCCTTTTCTTTGCCATCGCGCTCCGATAGTTGTTTTGAAGATCGATGACATAGTCAAAAGGGATTTTTTCGATCTCGTCTAAAGCCAGCGACAAGTTTTCTCCAAACAAATGAAGCTTGTCAATGTTAGGATTTGAAGCCAAGATTGGAGCGAATTCTTTCTTCGTGAAATAGTGGATTTCCGCCTCGCCTTCGATACTATTCTTGAGCTGACGGATGACCGGGGTCGTTAGCACGATGTCGCCAATGCTGCTGAATCGAATAATTAGAAATCGGGTGACGGACATCCGGCTAAAATAGGATATTGGCCTGCGCGAATTAATAGCTTTGCACCGTGGAATTAATAGACACTCATTCTCATTTGTATTTGGATCATTTTAAGGATGATCGACAAGAAGTTATTGATCGATGTAGACATGCGGGAGTGAGTAAGGTATTGCTCCCAAACATTGATCTTGAAACTATCGATCAGCTCCATGCACTATGTGACATAGACCAGGATATGTTTATCCCTATGATGGGTTTGCACCCTTGTTCGGTGAAAGACGATTATAAAAGCGTTCTTAAGCAACTCAAGAGAACATTGTTTGAAGGGAGCTACTGTTCCGTTGGAGAAATAGGAATTGACTTGTATTGGGATAAGTCGACCCTTTCAATTCAACAAGAAGCATTGAGGGAGCAAATTGGATGGGCAAAAGAGCTTGGACTGCCAATTGTCATTCATGCTCGTGATTCATACGATGAGATATTCGAAGTAGTTGACGAATTGAATGACGAGCGCTTGTCTGGAGTGTTTCATTGTTTCACTGGCAACGTGGAGCAAGCTCAGCATATTATCGGCTACGATAATTTCATGTTGGGGATTGGGGGAGTGGCAACTTTTAAAAATGGCGGCCTTGACAAAGTCTTGCCTCATCTCGGTCTCGATCATCTAATTTTAGAGACTGATGCGCCCTATTTGGCACCGGTTCCATTCCGCGGAAAGCGAAATGAATCATCGTATGTAAGACTTGTTGCGGATCGCTTAGCTGAGTTGTGCGAAGTCTCTACCGAGGAAGTCGCCAAACAAACCACCGCGAACGCTAAGTTGTTGTTTAGCCTCTAACCAATACTTTTGGCCTTTATACTATGAGTAATCAAGATATATCTAGCGTCCTTATCATATACACTGGTGGCACCATCGGTATGCATGAGGATCCCGAGACCGGCAGTTTAAAGCCTCTAAACTTTAAGGAGATGCAGGCGTTTGTGCCCGAATTGGAGCAATTCAGCATTCGAATTGAAGCAGAAGCTTTGGAAACACCCTTGGATAGCTCGGATGTTGGGGTTTCGACATGGATAAAATTGGCCGAGATTATTCGAGACCGATACAATCAATTTGACGGATTCGTGGTTTTGCATGGTACAGATACGATGGCCTATACGTCATCGGCATTGAGCTTTATGCTTCAGAATCTCACAAAACCAGTTGTAATTACAGGCTCCCAGCTCCCAATCGGGAAACTTCGAACGGACGGCAGAGAGAATTTAATTTCTGCGATTGAAGTTGCAGGTTCACAAGGAGACAATGGAATCACAGAAGTATGCGTAATGTTCGGGTCAAGGTTGATGAGAGGAAACCGAACACATAAGACAGATACTGAAGATTTTGATGGTATTCAAAGCGCAAATTTTCCTTCTCTAGCTCAAGTGGGAACAAACATACTATACAAGCGTCATTTGTTCGCGTCGTTTGATGATGAGTTTACGGTTCACTTAAAAATGGAACGCAACGTTGCGATTTTAAAGCTGTTTCCAGGAATAACTAAGGGATTTGTCGACCGAATTTTAGGAACGCCAGGACTCAAGGGCTTGATCCTTGAGACGTACGGCGCGGGTAATGCCCCGGACAAAGCTTGGTTACATGACCTCCTTGCGGAGGCAATTAGTAATGGGCTTGTTGTGGCTAACGTTACCCAATGTACCCGAGGGTTTGTGGAGCAAGGAAAGTATGGCACGAGTCAGGGCTTAGCAAAGTGTGGTGTACTTGGATCAGCAGATATGACGACAGAGGCGGCATTGACAAAACTGATGTATTTATTAGGAGATGAATTATCGCCAGAAGAGGTGAGGATGAGATTTGAAAAAGATCTTTTTGGTGAACGAACGAGCTATAGTAAACTTGTGTAGAATGAGCTCTTTTTTGCAGCATAGATGCTTCGAATCTCAAGAACATTTTTTCGTAATTTGCGCGCCTCTTTGAAATGAGTTAAGTCTTCGGAAACCTTGCAAATAGCAGGGATTTGAGAAAGAATTCGAGGGAAGGATTTAGTGAGAATAGAAGTTTTGGAGAGGTGGCCGAGTGGCTTAAGGCGCACGCCTGGAAAGCGTGTTTACCGAAAGGTAACCAGGGTTCGAATCCCTGTCTCTCCGCAAGAGTGGCGAAATGGCCGAATGAGAATTGGAATTAAATATTGATCAGAAATAAATAAACCTGAAGGGGGAATCCCAACAAAACCTTTGATTAAGTCATGAAAAAATTACTAGCACTTCTAGTTGTTCTAGCGTTGTCTGCGGGCAACATTGCAATGAACGCCCAAGAGGGATCTGCAGATATAGATTCGACAGAGACTGAAATTGCGACTCCTGATTCGATAGCCACAATGGTTGACGATGTAGCTCCTGTTACAACTGCCGATGCAGATGAGTCTGATCCAGCTGCAGAGGAAGAACCAATTGTAGAAGTTGAAGGAGCAGATGCTCTTATTAAAAGATACTATATCGAAGGTGATGCATTCTTTATGACGTTCGTTCTTATCTGCTTGATCTTAGGTCTGGCGATGTGCATCGAGCGAATCATCTACTTAAACATGGCAACTACAAACACAGGACGACTACTTGGTCGTGTTGAGGATGCAATGGCAAGTGGAGGAATAGAAGGAGCTAAAGAAGTTTGTCGTGACACAAGAGGTCCTGTTGCTTCGATTTTCTACCAAGCTTTAGATCGCTCAGGTGGTTCTGCAGCTGATGTTGAGAAAGCGATTGGTGACTACGGTTCAATCGAGATGGCGAGAATGGAGCGAGGCTTATCATGGATTTCTCTCTTTATCGCGATTGCACCTATGCTTGGTTTCATGGGAACGGTAATCGGTATGATTGGCGCCTTCGATGACATCCAGAACGCGGGAGCAATGAGCCCGCAGATTGTTGCTGGAGGTATCAAGGTGGCACTTTTGACAACTGTATCTGGTTTGATTGTAGCGATTATCCTTCAGATCTTTTACAATTACATTCTTTCGAAAATTGACAGTATCGTACTTGAAATGGAAGACTCGTCAATCAGCATGGTTGATTTGGTGATCCGTCAAGAAGTGATGAACAAGTAATTTCCCGCAGATGAATAAGTTAAAACCTGTATTAACGGTTGTTTCTGCACTGAGCATTCTTCTCGGTATCATCGCTGCGATATGGATTGTCGTTGCGGCTGGTGAAGTGCCAGCAGAAATGAAAAACGCGCATGAGATAATGCGCACTTATCCAAGTCTTTCCAATGGAATTAGCTTGGGCCTTTATGAGTCTCTAATATTGTTGATTGTCGCAGGAGCAGCTTGCTTGCTAGCGTGGGTCATCAATACAGCTACAAACCCAAAGACCGGAAAAAGCATTTTTATCGGTGTTGTAGCATTGGGAGTTCTAACTCTGATTTGTGTTTTCGGTTTCGGTAACGGCAGCTTTGATCCTGCTTGGACCGATGAAGGTAGTTCCCTTACATCAACTAGTGTCCAATGGATCAGTGGTGGAATATTCCTCACTGGTGCCTTGATTCTAATCGGAATTCTGAGCATCGTCTATCTGGAGATTAGCAAAATCTTTAAGTAACATGGCTAGAAGGGAATTACAGGAAATAAACGCGGGTTCGATGGCTGATATAGCCTTCTTACTTCTCGTATTCTTCTTGATGGTGACTACCATCCAGACGGAGAAGGGAATTTTCCGCCAATTACCTCCTCCCATTCCGCCAGATTTCGAGATTCCTGAGGTTCGCGAGCGTGACGTTTTCGTTGTTCTCGTTAACTCAAAGAATCAGCTTTTGGTTGAAGGTCAGCCGATGGAGCTTGGCAGATTGAAAGATGCAGCGAAGGAGTTTCTGGTTGCGAATGGTGTGTTTGAAGACACGGCAGAAAACCAGGATTTTCCAATTCGATCATGGGTTAATGAAGCAGCGATTAGGGAGAGCGTGCAGAATCTAGAAGATCTGAAAGCGACCACCGAAGACGAAGAGAGCCTAAAGAGCATTGAAGAATCTATTCAAAAGAATCAGAGAAAATTGAATGCTGTAGAGGTTTTTGGAAAGCCGTATAAAGAACTTCCAGGATCGGCGATGATATCGATGCAAAATGATAATGCAACTGATTACGACACCTATATCCAGGTTCAGAATGAGCTGCAGTCAGCAACGAATGAATTGCGCGATGAACTAGCACTTGAATATTTTGGTGTGACATATATAGCTCTTGAGGATGAGGCGGAGAAGAAAAGGAATGATGCAAAGGCTCATGCTCCTTTGAAGGCGAAGATGTACACTATTCAGGCTGTGTTTCCACAGAGAATTTCGGAGGCAGAACCGAAGAATTAAAAAGATCAGACCATGGCAAAATTTGGTAAAAAGAAAAAGGGAATGGCTGCGGTGTCAACTGCGTCTCTGCCTGATATCGTCTTCATGCTGTTGTTCTTCTTTATGCTAGTTACTGTTCTCAAGGATGAGGATCCTAAGGTGAAGGTAACACCACCTCAAGCATCAGAGTTGACGCAGATCGAGTCTAAACATTTGGTTCAGTACATCAACATTGGACCTGCGGCAACGAAACGTGATCAGGAAGTTCTAGGCACAGCGCCGCTAATCCAGCTCAACGATTATTTTGCAAGCGAGGATCAAGTGGTCCCTTGGGTTGATGAGAAGCGTGCTAAACTTCCGGAGTCTGAGAAGAACAAAATGATCGTCGCTCTGAAAGTGGATCAAGACACGAAAATGAGATTGGTAACCGATGTTAAGCAGGAACTTCGAAAGGCAAATGCTTTGAAGATTCTTTACAATACTGGTCAAAGGAATAGAACAGGAAATTAGAATAGAAAAGCGGCCTTGGCCGCTTTTTTTATGCCTTGAAGTTTGCGAGAATCTTGTCCGCTAGAATGGATGACAACTTCTTGTACGATTCAACTGACCAACCCGCCACATGAGGGGATAAAATCACATTTTTAAGTTCAGTCAGAGCTAAAAAATCTGGATCTATTGCGCGGTCAATCTCGAAGGAGCTCTTTTCAATATCAAGAACATCCAAGCAAGCTCCCTTGATTTTTCCCGAAGTCACGCCCGAAACTATTGCGGAAGTTTGAGCAATCGGGCCTCGAGAAGTATTGATGAAATAAAATGGGTTGGCCATTTTTTCGATGAAACTCTTGTCGATCAAACTTCGAGTCTCATCCGTCAAGGGTATATGCAAACTCAGAATATCGGATTCCGAGAAAATTCTTGTCATACCTACTTCTTCTACAAAAGAAGGGGCATAGTTTTTCTTGTATTTATCGTACGCCAGAACTTTACAACCCATTCCACTTAGGGCTTTACTGAAAGCACTTCCATTGTGACCGTGTCCAATAATACCTACGGTTTTACCAGCGAGTTCAACCCCTCGGTTGCCTTCTCGATCCCAAATCCCATTTCGAACCTGATAGTCCCCGTTTTTGAGATTATTGAACAGGCTCAGAAGCATCCCCAATGCATGTTCGGCGACTGCCACTTTATTGCCTTCTGGGGAATTGTAGAGGCTAATTCCTTGTTCCTTGGCAGCATGAATGTCAATGTTCTCCATGCCAGATCCAGAACGAGCTATGAAGCGTAAAGAGGTGGCCTTGGCAAGAAAATCCTTATCAACTGGAAATCGGCTGCGAATTACGAGACCGTGGAACTTATTTATCTCTTCGAAAATAGCCTCCTTAGAAAGCGAAGTGCCGTCTACGCATTGAAAATTTTGGGCGATCAATCGATCCCAGAGGATGGGGTGCACGGTGTCAATGAAAAGGACTCTCATCAGAAGAACATTGCTGTCACATCTCCCAAATTGTTGACCATCCACTGGCCAATGAGGAAGTAGATGATCAATCCAAAAATGTCATTTGCAGTGGTGACGAATGGACCAGTTGCCAACGCGGGATCAATCTTGTAGCGGTCTAAAACAAGTGGGACCATGGTGCCGAAAATCGCAGCAAAAATGATGACAGCGATAAGGGCGATGCTTACGGTAAGGCAAAGAATCGTGCCGAAGTCCAATATCAAGCTGGTTCCCAAAAGGATGATCCCACAGATCGTTCCGTTAAGCATTCCCACCCCCAATTCCTTGAGAAGCTTTGAAAATAACCCCTCATTTCTCACCGATTTATTGGCAAGACCTTGCACCACGATCGCTGCGGATTGTACCCCCACATTTCCACCCATGGCGGCGATGAGCGGGATGAAGAGAGCCATTTCTGGGTTGTTCTTAATGTCAAAGACACCGATCACCCAAGCGCCTAGGATTCCCCCAACCATTCCGATGAGAAGCCACGGAAGACGTGCTCGTGTGAGGGTCCATATGCTGTCCCTCAATTCTACATCCTCGGCAATACCTGAAGCCATCTGGTAATCCTTTTCAGCTTCTTCTTTGATGACATCGACAACATCGTCTATGGTAATTCTCCCAAGTAACACACCTTGAGCACTTATTACAGGAACAGTTACCAAGTCGTATTTCTCCATGATAGTCGCTACTTCTTCTTCATCAGTTTCTGGAAGTACCGAGTGGAGTTGTTCTTCCCTAAAAATGTCTTTTACCAAGGTGCGTGTCGAAGATGAAGCGAAGAGCAATCTTTTAAGCGAAAGTCGACCCAGAAGCAGCTCTTGATCGCTAATCACGTATATCGTGTAGACGTTTTCAAGATCCTCGGCTTGCTTGCGCATTTCGCGGATGCACATACTCACTGTCCAGTTTACATTCACCCGAATGAGCTCCTTAGCCATCAACGATCCGGCAGTTCCTTCTTCATATGCGAGTAGATCGATGAGATCACTTGCTTGCGATTGATCGTGAATGTGAGAGATAACTTCTTCTTTCTTCTCGTCGGAAAGTTCGGAGATGACGTCTGCGGCGTCATCTGAGTCAATCATCTCAATTACTTCCTCCGCGATTTCTTTTGAGGTAAAAGATGAAAGGAGCTTCTCACGAACGTCTTCTTCTAGTTCTACAAGAACGTCAGCGGCAATGTCTTTCTCAAGAAGTTTGTAGATGAAGGTCGCTTCTTCCGTTTTGACTTCGTCAATAATCTCAGCAATATCAGCCGGATGTAATTCACCCAGTAGCTCTTGGATCTGAGTATCCTTCCCGTGACCAATTAGCTCGCGGAGCTGGTCGAGATATTCTTTAGTAAGCTCAAACTGCATGGTTCTTGCATTGACGTGCCAGTTAAAAAGCGGCACAAAGGTATGTATTTTGGTCCCCTAGGTTTCGTAGGGGTTTGGCCCAATGTTCACTCTCGCTTTTTAGCAAAAAATTCTTGAAGAATGTTTGCGCACTCCTCTTTCATTACTCCACCAATTACCTCAGTCTTAGGATGTGCAATAGGAGATGAACCGCCAAACTTGGTGAAACCTCGCTTGTCATCAAATGCTCCGAAAACCACTTTGCCAATGCGCGTGTTGAACGCAGCCCCTCCGCACATCACGCAAGGTTCCAGTGTAACATATAGGGTGCACTTCGTCAAGTATTTGCCGCCTAAGAATTCTGAAGCCGAAGTGAAAGCTTGCATTTCGGCATGAGCCGTAAAATCTCGAAGCCTTTCGGTCAGGTTATGTCCACGAGCGATCACTTGTCCCTTGCAAGTGACTACTGCCCCAACCGGAACTTCGTCAGCGTCGAAAGCCCTTTGCGCTTCTTGCAAAGCAAGCTTCATAAAATGATTGTCATCGAGTGGCTGTAGCATGGGAGCAAATTAAGAGATTCAAGAAGAGCGAATGTTTTTAACAAAGACATCAATTTCTTGCTCCAGAGAATCATTTTGGCAAGCATTCAATTGCGTCCGGCGGCTTGGGATACAGTCCTTGAGCTTTATGTGAGAAATCTCTTTGAAGGTTCTCCAACTGAAATTTTCAGTCAAATGTTCCGCCAGATAGACTTGCTCTGGCTGCCCCCGAGTTGGAATTAGATTTGCTTTGAGCCCAAGTTTGGCGAGATCTAGAATTGTTGAATATCCAGAACGACAGAAAATGTACTCTGCTTCGAGCATGGCTTTCGCTAGTGATTCATCATCCAAATGGCTGTGAGTTGTAATCAAGCCGTCGACCGATGTAGCTACGGATTTGGGCTTACCGCAAATTAGGACGGATTCTTGACCTGTTGATGTCAAGAATTCTCGGAGGTTGTTTTCAAAGTCAGTCCGCTGAGTTTCTGGCCCGGAAACTAAGCCTAATATCGTGCCCAGTTGGGTTATTTTAATCGGATTTAATCGGGAAATTGGACCAATATGAGAATAGGGAATAGTCAGATCTTCGGTGTTGGACAATTCTCCCGAAAGAGATTGATCAGGATCATCAGGGATCCAGCAATGATCAAAATTAGCGAGATGCTTACTGACCATTCGGCGCAATTTTCCTTGCAATAGTGCGGGCCCTCGTGGAGAGGTTTGGTGAGTTATAATCACGGATGGGATGTCTCCAGACATCCCATAGCGATTGTCGCTAATCACCGCATCGATGTTCAGCTCGTTGATTTTGTTACCCAACCATCGATTTTCCTCGTCTATGTTTTTGAGAATCTTGGGTGTTTGAAGAAGGATGTCGAAAAAAGCCCTTCCCCCACTATATGTGATGTCGTAGGCCGGTGGTTTGAGAATCTTAAGTTCGGGAAACCGAGAAACTAGATAATCCTGCGCCGAGCCATTTGCCGCTAAAATGACTTCGATATTTCTAGCAATGAGACCTTCGATTATGGGCACGCATCTAGTTGCATGTCCTAGTCCCCAGTCTAGCGGGGACACCAGTATTTTCAGTCGACTCACGAGTGCAAAATAGCTATTCCCAAGTCGGTGGTTTGCATGTTGACAAGGCTTAAATTTGTTCTCGCAATTATGGGAAAGGACAAACTCATCCGTTGGGCAGAAAATCAAACGTTTCCGAATGTATTTGAAACTGATGTACACGCAATTGCGAAAGGAGCGACTTATATGCAAGGTGAATGGCACGAGAAGGCATTTGAAAATGACAAGCCAATCGTGCTCGAATTGGGTTGTGGAAAAGGGGAGTACACGGTCGGATTGGCCAGAATTTTCCCGGAAAAGAACTTTCTGGGCATCGACATTAAGAGCCATCGTTTTTGGAGAGGAGCTAAGACAGCTATCGAAGATGGCCTGAAAAATGCAGCATTTCTGCGAACGAGAATTGAGTTTTTGGATCATCATTTCAATGCCAATGAAGTAGATGAAATTTGGCTTACGTTTTCAGATCCGCAACTAAAAGATCGTCGAGAAAAACATCGTTTAAGTGGTGAGCGCTTTCTGACCTTATACCGGAAAGTCATGAAGAAAGCGGGCTTGCTCCATCTAAAGACTGATAATACCGGTCTCTACGAATGGACGCTCGAGGAGTTTGATCGCTTAGGGGTAGAGGTTATCACGCATTCGCCAGATATTTACGCTGATTACATATTTGAGCAAGATAAGGAGACGCAAAGGGTGCTGAACATCCGCACGTATTACGAAACGATGTTTGCAGAAAAGGGAGAGAACATAAAATACATAAGGGCTCGACTTTGAGGTATAGCGACAAGACCAAAGGATTTTTCACAGACGTCTATGACGTTGCTCGCTTGATTCCAAAAGGAAGGGTTTCGAGTTACGGAGCAATTGCAAAGTATCTCGGAAGTGGAGGCAGCGCGAGAATGGTTGGCTGGGCGATGAGTGCTTGCAAGGGGATGGACGTCCCAGCCCATAGAGTTGTGAATAGTGCTGGACTTCTCACAGGAAAGCATCACTTTGGTACGCCATTTCGGATGCAGGAGCTGCTCGAAAAAGAGGGGGTTAAAGTCGAAAAAGATCAGATCATGGATTTCGGGGAGTACTTTTGGAATCCCGCTGTTGAACTTGAATTAGATTGATAATGACAGAACAAGAGATACTTGATGCACTAGCCAAAGTGATAGAGCCAGACCTTAAGAAGGATATCGTTGAGCTCAATTTGGTAAGCAACATTGTTATTGAAGAGTCCACAGTGACTTTGGATGTGAACGTCAGCAACCCCGCCATGCATAGTAAAAAGCGCATGGAAGAAGCTTGCTGTTTTGCAATTGAAAGAGTGTTTGGAAGCGAAGTAGAAGTAGAGTGCAATGTTGGAGTGATTGAAGCCTCTGGAGAAGATGCGCGCTTGCGTAAAGTGCTGCCGGGCGTGAAAAATATTGTTGCTGTAGCCTCAGGAAAAGGAGGTGTAGGCAAGTCTACAGTAGCTTCAAATCTTGCGGTCGGCTTGGCGGCAAAGGGATTTTCTGTTGGTTTGATTGACGCGGATATCTACGGTCCTTCTGTACCGACAATGTTTGACCTGGTTAACGAAAAGCCTGTGGTGACTGAACAGCAGGGTAAACAGTACATCGAGCCCCTAGAGAATCATGGAGTGAAGGTTTTGTCTATTGGTTTCTTCGCGGATATGTCTCAGCCGATTGTGTGGCGCGGGCCAATGGCGACCAAGGCTCTGAATCAAATGTTTAACGACACTTGGTGGGGCGATTTGGATTATATGGTGCTCGATTTACCTCCAGGAACGGGAGATGTTCACTTAAGTATTGTTCAGGCTCTGCCATTGACAGGTGCGGTAATCGTAAGCACTCCTCAAGAAGTTGCCCTTGCAGATGCAAGAAAGGGAGTCGCGATGTTTCAACTGGACTCGGTTAAAGTGCCTGTTCTGGGCCTTATTGAGAATATGGCATGGTTCACTCCAGAGGAGCTCCCGGAGAACAAATACTACATTTTCGGTAAAGACGGCGCAAAGCAATTAGCAGAGCAACTTGAAATTCCACTTCTGGGTCAGATTCCTTTAGTTCAGAGTATTCGTGAGGCCGGTGATGTGGGCCGACCAGCAGCCTTACAAGAAGGCACGCCAGTGGCGGAATGTATGAACGAAATAATCGGTAATTTTGTAGAGCAGGTGGAGGCAAGGAATGATTCCATGCCACCAACCCAGCCTGTGCAGATGACAACTAGCTGACATGGCTTCAGAAATCGAAGACCGCGTAAAAGAATCACTCTCAACCATTCGCCCATACCTTGAGGCGGACGGTGGAGATATCACTTTGGTGAGCGTCACTGATGATCTCACGGCCATTGTAGAGCTCCACGGTGCTTGTAGTTCATGCTCGATGAGTAGCATGACTATGAAGGCCGGTGTTGAGGAGGTAATTAAGGCGGCTGTACCAGAGATTAAAGAGGTTAAGGCTCTTAATCTTAACTAGGAACCTATTTCGATTCGCCGTCTTTCTCGGAATCTTCAGATCCCAATTCGGAGCCATTTTTGTTAGATGCGACTTAGCTTTTCTCCTTTCACACCAATTGTGTTTTAATTCTCAAATCAGAAGCTAGTGCACATTAGATAACCTAAAATCACTTCATCGGCCATAAAGACAATTTCTCAGGAAAATGATGAAACGGCCTTTACCTTTCGAATTTTATCAGCTTTTCGCTAGTTCCATTAGGCCATCTGAGAATGTACAGCCCAGATTCCCAGTGCGTTGCGGAGATCGTTGTTGATTGGCTAGATGTAATTTCCTCATGGACAAGCCTTCCGTTTATATCCAAGATTTGTAATCGAAGCCCAGCTTGGTTAGTTCGAATCGTGAAATGATCTCGAAACGGGTTAGGAAACAAGGAAGTCTCCAATTCTACATCATCGACATCGGTGATGATCTGAACTTCTCTGTATTCGCAGTCAAGCTCAATATCAGGACAATGAAGGTGAGAAAGAAAATTAGACATGATCGAAAGAGTGGTGTCATAGTAGGCGTTGTTAGTGACATGCGGAACGTGACCTTGCAGCCAATAGACTTCAAAGCAATTCGTCAATCCGACTTCATTTGCGCGTTCGTGTACAGAGCTACTGCCATCAACTGGAGTTACGTCAAATGACCCAAATAACTGAAGCATGTCACTGTCAAATGGAACAACGGTATCGCCCGTTCCATGAAAGCTGCAAATAGGTTCATCACCTGGATGAATCCAAGATGTGTCTTTGATCGCTCCTGCGATGTTGATTATTCCACTTACTTCCGAACTGTATCCTTCATTACCGCTTTCGCCTTCCAGGCCACCAGTTAAGCCTAAAAGTGTTAGATCTAGATAATCTGGAATCTCTTCCTCTTCATCCATATAGGCGACATGTAATGTCAAGAATCCACCTGCAGAAACACCAGCAGCGTAAATTTCATCTGGATCAATATTGTAATTGTTTCCGTTTTCCGCCACATCTTTTCTGAAATATCGAATGGCGGCTTTCATGTCATGGAACCCTCGCACCACAGCTTCCGTCGCGGGCTGTTGCAAATTGAGCGATAGAGGCAGTCCGAGTCGGTAACTCATGGATGCTACCACGTACCCCATTCGGCTTAAGTCTTGACAGAGCGGAACCACGTCAGCGCCAGTTCGGCTTCCACCTATAAAGCTGCCACCGTGAGCAATGACGATAAGCGGACGGTCGGTTTGGGTATCGCCAGCTGGTTCGTAGATGTCAACAAACAGGTCAACGTTTTCGCCGTTGAGATCAAAGTTAGATCCATAAAGCTGATTAGCTGTTACGGTATAATCTGAGAAAATGAAATCACGATACCTTCCATTTTCACATTGTGCGAATGAAGATGTGAAAATAGTAGCGAACCAAAGGGAGAGGATAATGTTCTTCATAAAGAGATTGTTGGCTCCAAAGATAGAAAAGCGAGCACTGAACGAATGAGTTGTTTTGTTCCAATTTAAACGAATCTTGGTTTAAGATCAAAATGGGATGTTTGGCCGGAGGAGTTAAAAGAATTTACAAATTGACTTTTTACAGTGGATATTGCTTCTATGGATCGCGTTACGGAGTATGAAAAGATTTAATTTCGCTCTGAATTATTCAACTATGATAGAGACGGATATACTGATAATAGGAGCTGGTCCTTGTGGCTTGTTTACGGTTTTCGAAGCAGGACTTCTCAAGTTGAAATGTCACTTGATCGATGCGCTACCTCTAGCAGGTGGGCAGTTGACGGAGATTTATCCGAAAAAACCGATTTACGACATCCCGGGATTTCCTGAGGTGATGGCTGGTGATCTTATTGATGAATTGATGAAGCAAGCTGCGCCTTTTAAGCCTGGTTTTACTTTGGGTGAAAGAGCAGAGACTATCGAAAAGACGGATGACGATCATTTTATTCTCACCACAAATCGAGGAACAAAGCATAAAGCTCCGGTGATCATGATTGCAGGTGGCTTAGGTTGTTTTGAGCCTCGTAAGCCTCCGATTTCCAATCTCTCTGAATTTGAAGATAAAGGGGTTGAGTACATAATCAAGGATCCAAAAATCTACAAGGACAAGAAAGTCGTCATCAGCGGTGGTGGTGATAGTGCCTTGGATTGGGCGATATACTTGGCCGATGATTTAGCTAAAGAAGTGTCTCTTGTTCATAGACGACAGTCTTTCCGTGGTCATCCAGATTCAGTGCAGAAGGTTATTGATATGAGTAACGATGGACGTATCAATTTGCTCACTGATTCTGAAGTGATTGGGGTCAATGGAAATGACAGTCTACAGAGCCTGACTATCAAAGCGAAAGTAGAAGGAGAGATTATCAAGGAAGCCGATCATTGGGTGCCTTTATTTGGTCTTACCCCGAAACTAGGCCCGCTTGCAGATTGGGGCTTGAATCTTGAAAAGAATGCCATTGAAGTGGACACTGTCGATTATAGCACCAATGTGCCTGGTATATACGCCATTGGGGATATCAATACATACGCAGGAAAATTAAAACTCATCCTTTGTGGATTTCACGAAGGGACGATAGCAGTGCAATCGGCATTCAAGCGTATCTATCCGGATAAGAATTTAGTCCTCAAATACACCACGGTAAATGGTGTTCAAGGGTTTTAAAACCATTTTATGTCAATGATTAAGGTCACCGTTATTGATCGAGAGGGCAAAGCCCATGAACTCGATGCGCCAACGGATATGAATATGAACATGATGGAGCTCTGCAAAGCTGTTGAGCTTCCAGTTGAAGGAACCTGTGGAGGGATGGCTATGTGCGCTTCATGTCATATGTACATCGAATCTGAGCATGAATTGGCCGAAATGAGTGAGGATGAAGAAAATATGCTGGATCAAGCATTTTTTGTGGAGGACAACAGCCGGTTGGGTTGCCAAATTCATCTCAAAGCTGAGTTTGATGGTCTCAAAGTTCGACTAGCGGAAGCAGGAGATTAGAGTTTCGAGTTTTTGATCGCCCCAGATGCTACTGCTTCGTGTAGCGATGGATTTCTTGTCGATTCTCGCATCAAATCAATGTGCCCCATATGATGGCAATCTGTACCGATAAACGAGACTAAACCCTCATCCAGCAGGCGTTCAGCAATTTTTTTCGTTGGCGGACCATACGCACCACCAAGAGAATTAATATTCACTTGCAGAAGAATGTCTTTGTCTACGTAATCTTGGTATGACGAGAAAGAATTGTGGTAATAAACATACCGCTCTGGATGAGCGAGAATAGGCTTGTAACCAGCCATTTGTAAGTTGAACAGAGCCCGTTTCAGATTGGAAGGTTCTTGCCCAAAGGCTAGCTCAAAGAGAACGTAATTGTCTCCAAAAGTGAGAATGTCGTTGTCCTCAATCAGCTTTTCAAAATACTCGTCACAGTAATATTCGGCGGCGGCCTCAATGCCGATATTGATTCCTCTTTTGGCCAATTCTTTCGATAGGTCATCGCAACCCATGCGAATTCGGTCCGACGAGTTTCGGTAGAAGTCACTCATAATATGCGGAGTGGTGACAATCTTCTTATAACCAAGATTACTCAGTCGAGCGATCATGTCGATGGACTCTTCCATGGTCTTAGCTCCATCGTCTATCCCAGGAATGAGATGCGAATGCATGTCGACACGAAGCGTAGAAAGATCTAGCGGCTCGACGAGTTTTCGTTTTGAGAAAAGATTGCTAAACAGACCCATAGGCGATTGCGAAAGTACAAGGATAAATTAGGCCAATCAGCGATTGATGTACATTCTGCTGTAGTAATCTTGATAGGTGCCTGATGTGATACTCTCTAACCATTCTTCATTCTGAAGATACCATTCGACGGTATTGGCGAGCCCCTCTTGAAAGGATATGGACGGCTCCCATCCCAATCGTTGAGCTAGCTTTGATGCGTCAATAGCGTAGCGAAGATCATGACCTGGGCGGTCAGAGACAAAGTGAATTGTCTTTCTAGCCGAACCCTTTGCGCGACTTAGTTTTCGGTCCACTATGTCGCAAAGAAGTTCAACCAAATCAATATTACGCCATTCACTGTTCCCGCCTACGTTGTACGTCTCTCCGTTTTCTCCTTTATGAAAAATGACGTCAATGGCCTGAGCGTGATCGACTACCCACAACCAATCTCTTACGTTTTCTCCTTTCCCGTATACCGGTAAAGGTTTTTCTTGTCTAATGTTGTTGATAATCAGCGGAATGAGCTTTTCAGGAAATTGGTGACTCCCGTAATTGTTGGAGCAATTCGACACTTTAATTGGTAAGCCGTATGTGTGGAAATATGCTCGAACAAGGTGATCAGAGGATGCTTTTGAAGCCGAATATGGGCTTCGGGGATCGTAGGATGTGTCTTCGGTAAAATGCCCCTCCATGCCTAATGATCCATACACCTCATCTGTGGAAACGTGATAGAAGGTCTTCCCTTGAAAATCGTCCTTCCAGAAGTGCTTTGCCGCGTTGAGTAAATTTGCAGTTCCTACAATATTCGATTGGATAAAATCCATCGGATTGGAGATGCTGCGATCTACATGGCTTTCTGCCGCTAAATGGATTATGCCGTCGATTTGATTTACCTCAAAACAACTTGCCAAAACTTCCCAGTCGCAAATGTCACCTTTTACAAATCGGTAATTTGGCAGGTCTTCGACATCGGCCAGATTTTCAAGATTTCCAGCATAGGTGAGTTTGTCAAGATTGACAATGAGGTAATTGGGATACTTGTTGAGAAAATGACGGATCACGTGTGAGCCGATAAAACCGCCTCCGCCTGTGACCAATATTTTCTTTTCGTAATCCATAGAGGCTACAGACCCCAGTATACTAGGTCTTTGATTTCATCTCGGTAAATTCCTTTTACGTCGATTATAACGCCTTTGTCGTCTCTCATTAAAGACTTGAAGTAAGATTCGTTAAGATTCGAATACTCCTTATGATTAACGGCGACAATGACGGCATCGTATGATCCCATTTGAGGTTCACGCTTCAAATCGTGACCATACTCATGCTTAAATTCATCGATTTCAGCATGCGGATCGACAATGTCCACTTGAACACTGAACGATTCGAGCTCTTTAACTACGTCGATGACTTTGGAGTTTCTGATGTCGCTAACGTCTTCTTTGAACGTTGCACCCATCATTAGAACTCTACCGTCGAGAACGTTCTTTCCTTGTTCTAGAATTCGTTTCACACATTGCTTCCCAACATAGAATCCCATGCTGTCATTTACATAACGCCCTGAGTTGATCACTTTGGCGTGATATCCCAATTTTTTTGCCTTATGTGTCAAATAATAAGGATCGACGCCAATGCAGTGCCCGCCAACGAGACCTGGAGTGAACGGCAGGAAATTCCACTTGGTAGAAGCCGCTTCCAGTACGTCGTACGTATTCACACCAACTCTGTTGAGAATGATGGACAACTCATTGATCAAAGCGATATTTACGTCACGTTGAGTATTCTCAATAATTTTCGCGGCCTCAGCAACTTTGATTGTCGCAGCTCGGTGAACTCCCGCATCTACAACAAGCTCGTATACTTTGACTATATCATCGGCAGATTCTTCATCGCAGCCAGAAGCTACTTTCTTGATCGTTCTTACGGTATGTTGTTTATCTCCTGGATTGATCCTTTCTGGAGAATAACCCACCTTAAATTCTTCGATGTATTTCAATCCTGAAACCTCTTCCAAGACAGGGACACAGTCGTCTTCCGTGCAGCCAGGGTATACAGTTGATTCGAAAACTACGTAGTCTCCTTTGTTTATAGTGCCGCCAATTGTTTTCGAGGCGCCGAGCACTGGGCCTAGATCAGGCTGATTACTCGCATTGATAGGGGTGGGTACAGCTACAATGTAGAAACCTGCACCCTCGAGATCTTTTGGATCGCAAGAAAATTCGATATCACATCCGTCGAAGGCAGAAGGGTCCAACTCGTCCGAGGGATCGATGTTGTTCTTCATCATTTTCACCCTTTCCTCGTTGATGTCAAAGCCAACTACTTTGATTTTCCGGGCGAATTCTAGCGCGATTGGAAGTCCAACGTAGCCTAGACCGATTACGGCCAGCTTCGTTTCCTTATTGATGAGTTTGTCGTAAATCATATCTATTTCTGTCTTATGACAGTTCCATTCTCAAGTTTGTAATTGTCGCCTCCTTCTGGGCAAGTTGCTTCTCCGTTGTCGTCAAATTCTAGACGATGACCGTGTACGCTCATCCAGCCCAACTGCCGAGCTGGATTACCGACAAGTAAAGCGAAATCGGGCACATTTTTAGTGACCACTGCCCCAGCTCCGATAAATGCATATTTGCCAATGTCATGACCGCAAACAATCGTCGCGTTTGCTCCGATGCTGGCTCCTTTGCCAACGTGTGTTTTTGAGTATTGGTCCCTGCGAATAATTGCGCTGCGTGGGTTGGTCACATTTGTAAAAACGCATGATGGCCCAAGAAAGACATCGTCGTCGCATGTCACACCTGTGTACAGCGACACGTTGTTTTGAATCTTGACATTCTTTCCAAGAACAACTCCCGGAGAGATCACAACGTTTTGGCCGATGTTGCATTTTTCGCCAATCACACACTTAGACATGATGTGCGTGAAATGCCAAATTTTGGTGCCTGTTCCAATAGAACCCCCCTCGTCTACAACTGCCGTTTCGTGTGCGAAATAATCCATTAGGCTTTTATATACTTTTCAAATGATTTGTGCTCCGACTTGTACAGATCCTCCAGGGGGAGTGATTTGAAATAGTCGTAAGTAATCTTAAGTCCTTTTGCTCGACCGACTTTTGGCTCCCAGTCAAGAAGTTTCTTAGCCTTTGAAATATCCGGTTGCCGTTGTTTCGGGTCATCTACAGGAAGATCGTGGAAGACAATCTTCTGATCTGTTCCTGTCAGTTTGATTATCTCTTCACAGAAATCCAAAATGCTGATTTCATTCGGGTTACCGATGTTGACAGGGTCCACACAGTCTGAATTCAACAGACGGTAAATCCCTTCTACCAAATCATCTACGTAGCAGAAAGAACGGGTTTGACTGCCATCACCAAATACGGTTAGATCTTCTCCTCTCAGCGCTTGGCCAATAAAGGCAGGAAGAACACGGCCGTCATTGAGTCGCATTCTTGGCCCATAGGTGTTGAATATTCTTACAATTCTGGTCTCCACACCATGGTAGGTATGATAAGCCATAGTCATTGCTTCTTGAAAACGCTTCGCCTCATCGTAAACTCCGCGCGGGCCAACAGGATTTACATTGCCCCAATAGTCTTCCGTCTGCGGGTGCACAGTTGGATCTCCATAAACTTCTGATGTCGATGCGATAATGATACGTGCATTTTTCTGACGAGCGAGTCCCAGGAGATTGTGGATTCCAAGCGAGCCTACTTTTAGAGTCTGAATCGGAATCTTGAGATAGTCAATCGGACTTGCGGGAGAAGCGAAGTGTAAGATGTAATCAAGATCACCAGGAACGTAAACGAAGTTGCTCACGTCATGGTTATAGAATTCGAAATTTTCAAGTGGAAAAAGGTGCTCGATGTTTCTCAAATCTCCTGTTATGAGATTATCCATCGCGATGACGTGATCGCCTTCTTTGATGAATCGATCGCATAGATGGGATCCAAGAAATCCCGCTGCTCCGGTGATAAGGACTCGTGCCACTTTAAACGTTTTTTGGTTTGATGGTCTCCCGACCAATGCTTTTATAGTAGAATCCAGCCTCGCTGAGTTTGTCAGTTTCGTACAGATTCCTTCCATCAAAGATGACCTTGTTGTTCAATGCTTTTGCAACACGATCAAAATCTGGATTTCGGAACACAGACCACTCCGTGCAAATAACCAAACAATCAGCGTTTTCCAATGCGTCATATTGGTTCTCGGTGAATTTAATGCGGTGTCCTAGACGGTCTCTAACGTTGGACATAGCTTCGGGGTCGAAGGCAATAACTTCAGCTCCTTCATCTGTGAGTTTTTCAATCATGTACAGCGATGGGGCCTCTCGAATGTCGTCTGTGTCGGGTTTAAAACTCAATCCCCACATCGCGATTTTCACACCTTTAAGATTGCCTCCAAAGTATTCTTTGATGGCGGGGAAGAGGATAGTCTTTTGGTCATTGTTGACTTTCATTACCGAATCTAAGATTTGAAAATCAAACCCTGCTTCTCTACCCGAATTGTAGAGTGCCTGAACATCTTTAGGGAAACAGCTACCTCCGTATCCTATTCCTGGGAAAAGGAAACGACGACCAATTCGAGAATCAGTGCCAATACCGATTCTAACTTTGTCAACATCAGCCCCCACCTCCTCGCAAAAGTTAGCGACCTCGTTCATGAACGTGATCTTGGTAGCGAGAAAGCTGTTCGCGGCGTACTTAGTTAGTTCGGCTGATTTTTCGTCCATAAAGATTATTGGATTTCCCTGACGAATGAAAGGCTTGTAAAGCTCTTCCATAGTCAGTTGAGCCCGGTCCGAAGTTGTCCCAATCACAACACGATCAGGCTTCATGAAGTCGTCCACTGCAAACCCTTCGCGAAGAAATTCTGGATTTGAAACGATATCGAAATCGCACGTCGCATTCTTGGCAACGGCTGCATGAACTTTCTCAGCTGTACCTACTGGAACCGTGCTTTTATCCACGATCACTTTGTAGTCAGTGATAATCTTACCAAGATGATCCGCAACATTGAGAACGTAGCTCAAATCAGCAGAGCCATCTTCTCCTGGAGGAGTTGGTAGTGCTAGGAAAATGATCTGAGCATCTTCAACGACTTCTTCAATATCGGTAGTGAATTTGAGTCTTCCTTGTCGAATATTTCTTTGGAAAAGAACATCCAGATGTGGCTCATAGATAGGGACTTTACCGTCCTTCATTTTTTGAACCTTATCGCGATCGATATCTACGCAGATCACGTCATTTCCAGTCTCGGCGAAACAAGTGCCGGTGACCAATCCTACATATCCTGTGCCTATTACTGCAATTTTCATTTCTGGAAGTATGAGATCACAGCAGAGGTGATCGTTGAAATTTGATCGTCGTCTAATTCAGTGTGCATCGGAAGTGAAATAACCTTTTTGGACAAGTTTTCTGTAGTCGGAAAATCTCCCTCGTTGTATCTCGCATCCAAATATGCCTTTTGCATGTGCAGTGGAACTGGGTAGTAGATCATTGCTGGGATACCCATGGCATCCATATGTGCTTTAAGGCCATCGCGATCGCCTTCGATCATCATCGTGTATTGGTGAAACACGTGAGTTGAGTTTTCGTAGCGAACAGGAGTTGTAATTTCTTGAATGTCAGCAAATGCTGCATCGTATTTAGCGGCAGCTTCTCTGCGAGCATCGCAGTAGTTGTCAAGCTCTCGAAGTTTGACTCTTAATACGGCAGCCTGAATGCTATCCAGCCTTGAATTGATTCCTATGTGATCGTGATAATATCTCACCGTCATTCCGTGATTGGAAATTGATCGCGCCTTTTTTGCAAAAGTATCGTCATTGGTGAAGAGTGCACCGCCGTCGCCAAAGCAGCCTAAGTTCTTTGAAGGGAAGAAACTA
>Ga0206679_10000925_pt1 | contig 24522 bp, 18 predicted proteins | sample M110012015metaG_FD_155464 | JGI IMG/M metagenome (GOLD analysis project Ga0206679, IMG submission 155464) | Ammonia-oxidizing marine archaeal communities from Monterey Bay, California, United States - M1 100m 12015 | ecosystem: Environmental > Aquatic > Marine > Intertidal zone | place: USA... | reverse complement strand
AAGGTCAGTTGTAAACAGGAATTCGATGCCCTGCACGGTCGCTGCATCTCCATTAAAGGCGTCGCCAATGGTGCAGTCTGAACCCGATGACGCTGTGCATTCACCCAGCAGATTGTCGTAGTCACTTAGAAAGTAGATAGCCTCTGCAGAATTTCGCCCACTGTTATACCTAAATCCGAATTCGTAGTTAATCGCTTCTTCTTCGTCAACGTCTGGAGAGTTGCTTGGGGCTGTGAATCCCTTATGGATTCCTGCCACCAGGGTAGTGGATTCAGACAGGTTATAGAGTACGCCGAATCCTGGCAGCCACACCTGGGTGTCGTTGCTTCGCGTGTCGCGAATATTTGAATCCGCTCGCGATGATGGGCTTGTTGTGCGCCCGTCTCGAGTCTCCCATCGAGTACGTTTTTGTTCGATATCTTCATAGCGTAAACCAGGCGTTAACACCCAGTTGCCAAGTTCGATGGTGTCCTGAATATAGATGGCGAGGGCTTCGGCTTCCTGGACCCTGTTTCCTGCATTGCCCAGTAAACCCAGGTCATCAAGAATAAGGCGTCCGCTTTCCTGGTGATAGTTGCTGTTGCGCTGCAATCGATCTTCTTCGTCCTCGTGATGTCGGATACCAACTTCAATTTCGTGGGACGCTTCGCCGCGAGTGAACTGCCAATCCAGGCCGAGCTGAACTCCCCGGGAAAAGTACTCCCTGGAGTTTGAACGAAGCTGGATACTCCCGGCGGCAGTATCTGCACCATCAAGGATTGCCTGCAGATCTTCAGTGCTGTACTCGCCCAGATTGCTGTTTTCATTAATCGCCGTGACGACTTTTGCCCAACTCGTGCGGCTAAACGATTCTGCGGAAGCGCTGCCATCGAAATCAAGGCCCTCGGTTTTGAACCAGTCACGTTGGTGATCGTTGTTATAGGCGGTAACCGAGAATGAGACCGAGTCATTAATGTCAAAGCGATACCGGATAATCTGCTGGTTGTGTTCTGTTTTTATATTATCAAGCGCAGATAGACCGTAGCGACTTAAAGCGTTATCACTGAAGTCGTCGTCGGTCAGGCCGAGATAACTTTGGTTTGATTGCTGTTCTGCATATTGGAGTTTGAGTTCCACCGTATGCCGATCATGCTTATAGCCGAGCTTCACGGTGTAGTCCTTTACATCAAGCCCAGTGTCTTCGTTACTGCGATCAATACTCTGGAATCCATCGGACTTCCACTGATGGGTTTCCACCATAAACCCGAAGCCGTTACTGCTGGTGCCGCCGTAGGTGGCATGAATGCGATAGGTATGATCTTCACCGGCTTCGGCCTTCAGGGATCCGCCGCGAACTGATGGGATCGGCGTCGATATCATGTTCATTGCCCCACCGATGGTATAGGGGCCCTGCATGATCGCAGCCGGACCTTTCAAGATCTCGACGGCGTGCATGCGTCCCGCAGTTGGGAAGTAATAGGCAGATGGCGCAGAGTAGGGTGCCGGTGCGATGAGCACATTGTCCTCAAGCAGGGTTATCCGACCGCTTCTTTCTGTTGCTACACCACGGATACTGATGTTCGGTCGCAGGCCGTAGCCATCTTCTACTTGCAGGGAAACTCCCGGTGCCTGTCTGAGGATTCTCTGGATGTCAGAGTAAGATTGTTCCTGTAACTGGGTTTCGCCGATATATTGGGCGGCGCCGGTAATCTGGTGCATGTCGGTTCGCTCGCCAACGATGGTGATTTCATCAAGGAACGATGCGTCGGTGGCAAGCCCGACCTGGCAAAAGAGGAGGGCAAGCGTGGCGATTAAGACTGCGAATTTCACAGTGGTGACCTGAATAGCGGACAGGCTAGCAAAGTACCCTAAATGAGAATCATTATCAAGAAGATAATGCGAACTATTCTCATTAGCAAATCAGATGATAAAGCCCAGCCCGAGAAATACCAATAACCCAGCGACTGTTGTTATTAGAGTCGGTACTCGTAGACCTGCAGAAGAGGCACCCAGCCAGAACCCACTCAGCAGTACGATTAGCAGACCGAGCGCCATCAGTTTCTGTAGGTCTTTGAAAAACAAAGGCCCGTGGCCCTTGTGCAGCTCTACCAGGGACTTAATCAGATCGGGCTGGTTCAGTGTCGCTTGTACTTCATTTTCGTGAATGATGAGCTCGTAGTAATCGGCAGAAGTTGGTCGGGTAATGAACTTCTTGCCAGAAACTTTGATGTACTCGAAATCGTGGTCGATCCCGTTCGCATTCAAAAGCTCGCGGATATCACTGTCTAGCGTGCCAGAATCTGTGGAAAGGGGTTTGGTCGCGGATAAGGAGACGGGTGTCGAATCAACTGAGCCTTTGATGCCGAGTAAGTAAAGACCACCAGAAGATGCCATCGCCAGCAACATGGGAAGGAAGAATGCAGCAACGTAGAGATGAATTTTGATCCAGAGACTTCGCATTTAACTTCCTACAAACACCGGTTAATCAGGAGAGCGACTCTAGCATCAGGGAGGTCATCTCAGGAAGCAACAAATCGTTAGCGCGCTCTCGCTTAGGAATTGAACAGTAACCCTGACCTCCCGGGACCAATAAAGAGGCCGTATGCCGTATTATCAGGACCTTTGTGGATTAACTTTGATATGCTTGATCTCAGAAACTGTTACAGACTACATTTATTTTAGACAACAAATACTTTAGAAAAATAGGAAAACCCGATGGCTCAAACTCACGATCACGAAATGGTATCGATCTATCCTTTTTCGGATGAGGAAGTAGATCAATTAATGACTAACTCGGTTGAGTGTGTCCTTATGTGGGCAACTAAAGATGGATGGCCTGTTGGGGTCACTCACGCTTTTGTCTGGCACGATGGAAAAATTTGGATCACATTTTCAGAGCACAGACATCGAGCAGTTGCGATTAAGCGGGATCCGCGCGTATCCGTGAATGTTAGTGCGATGGGCTATGGTCCTAATGCAACGGCAGATTTGCCAGGTGGCGCCATTACGTTTAAAGGTACGGGCGAATTCTTCGACGATGAAGACACCAAAAAATGGTTTTATGGGGCCTTGTCACAAAAGCTGAACCCAGACAACAAAGACGGTGAAGACTTTTTTTACAACCTGCTCGATTCTCCACTGCGAACGATCCTTGCCGTTACACCCTCCAAGAAAATTATGTATAACGGCACTAAAGCTGGGAAACATATGGCTGGTGCAATCGACGAAAGCGAGTTGGGTGAACCTTTGGCCGTGGACAAAGAGCGCATGAATAAAGTGCGTGCAGCGAAGGGTCTGGCGCCAAGAGACAAAGTTTGAGCATAGTCCTGCGGGTACGACGCTACCTAAGCTGAGTACAGTCTTGCCCGTGGGTTTCTTGCTGATGGTTCTGCATAATGACTCAATATCCCCTTACTTACAGCCGGTGACAAAGATTTGAACGCCTTCCTTAGTGCTTACACCATACACGTTGCCGCAGTTTGTCTTTCCGGCAGTTTCTTTTTGCTGCGTGGTATGTGGATGATTCAGGAGAACGCTCTACTGGAGAAGAAAATCGTTCGGATTGCGCCGCATGTCATTGATACTGTCCTCCTTATTTCAGGTGTGGTTCTTGCCGCGCTAGCGCAGCAGTATCCGGGAATAGATTCCTGGTTAACCGTGAAGGGACTGGCATTGATTGCCTACATCGTGTTGGGTGTTTTTGCTCTCAGGCGGGGTAAAACGAAGACTGCTCGGGTGAGTTACCTGGCCGCGGCCATCGCAGCGTTTGGTTTTATGGTGAGTGTCTCCTTAACCAGAAGCCCGCTGGGGTTTCTGGCTTACTTTTAAACTGATTTCGCTTTTTTGCATAGTGGCGCAGATACAACATTAAGAGAAGTCTAATCCTGTTAGAAGTAGCTGGTGATGTCTGTGAGGGTAGCCGCCCGAAAATTGACGACAACGAGTTATTTTTTTCGGTTCGCCTCATAGGCAGCGGCAATTGCAGCTATTCGGGCATCATCGAAGCGACGCCCAATAAATGACAAACCAATAGGTAAACCGCGAATATCTCCCATAGGGACAGTCAGGTGTGGGTGCCCACCAACAGCTGGAAAGCTTGAGATCGAAGGGCCGTGAAAGGTATCCCCGTTGACATCGTCTATTGTCCACGCTGGTCCTCCAGTAGTGCCAATGAGCACATCCAGTTTGTTCGCGCCGATCAGGTGATCTAGACCGTCTTCACGTGCCGCCTTTCTAATGGCATCAAGTTTTTGTTGGTATTCGACCGCTGTCAACGGTAGTTCATTGGCTTTTAAAAAAATACTCTGGTCGAACAGGGAGAGTTCTATATCTGACTGATGGTTGAATTGAATCAGTTTGGTGAGCGTTAACTGGTTGAATTTTGTTGGCAGCCCTGCCAGGTAATCGTTGAGTTGGTGTTTGAATTCATACAGCAGTACGTCATATTCGTCCTGGTTGAAGCCATCGTACGGTTTCGCCACTAAACCCGGGACAACCTCGGCACCCAGGGATTCCAGCGTGGCGATGGCTGCCTCAAGCAACTCATCACGACGCGCATCAAAACCCTGAACCACGGAAAGTATCCCGATGCGCTTGCCCTTAAGGTCTGCTGGGGCCTTGAGCGCCAGTAATTTGTCTCGGATTGGAGTGCTTGTTTCGGTTGAATTGCCGTCGACGTCGATCATTGCGCCAAGCGTTATTGCAGCATCAATAACGCTTGTAGCAATGGGTCCTGCGGTGTCCTGTGTTGCTGCAATCGGCACTATCCCGACGCCGGATACAAGCCCATGGGTTGGTTTGAATCCAACGACCCCGTTAAGGGAAGCAGGACATACAATTGAACCATCGGTTTCGCTGCCGATCGCTACGGGTACGTATCCCAATGCGACAGACACAGCTGACCCGGAACTGGACCCGCAGGGTGAGCGTGTTACATCAAATGCATTAGGCGTCTGGCCGCGAACACCACTCCACCCGGAAATGGATTTTTCGGATCTGAAGTTTGCCCATTCGCTCAGGTTGGCTTTTCCCAGTATGACGGCGCCCGACTCCCGTAACCTTGAAATAAGGTCTGCGTCGCGACCCGTCAGGTTATCTGTCAATGCGAGTGATCCTGCCGTTGTTGGCCATTCAATAGTCTCAATGTTGTCTTTGACCAGTATGGGAACGCTCCCTAGCGGAAGTTGTTCCCTTTCGGCGCGGGACAGGCCATCCAGACGCCTTGTGCTTGCCACAACAGCGGGGCCGCCTGACACGATGACAGCGTGGTAGTCATCATCGGTAGCCTTAATTTTTTCAATCGCTCTTCGTGTTGCCACTGAAGCGGATACGCCGGAAGCGAACTGTTTTTGTATTTCGGTAGCAGTCATTGGCGCGGCCTTGCAGTCTGGGTTGAGGATAGCGGCCGCGAGAATTGAACCTGTAAGAACAAGCAGAAAGCGAATCATTTACGGCGTCTTATAAATCCTACCACTTTCATGACGAAGCTCACGTCTTCAAGCAGCCTGACATTGGTGAGTGGGTCGCCTCTAACAGCACTAATGTCGGCATACTTTCTTCTTCTAAGGGCGCCAAAATTTTCCTGTTCCTTTAAAAGCATTGCTGCGTTAATGGTCGCCGACTGCAATGTCTGGATAGGCGTCATTCCAAATTGGACCATACGAGAGAGTTGCCTTGAGCTCTCACGGTGAGGGTAGGCGAGGAGAAGAAAGTAAATACGGTGCATTGCGAGCCCCTGGAAAGTACCGTGAATTATAGCTGATACGAGAAACATACAATGCTTAATGTTTGGTCTGTTTTATAGGGCTAATTGCGATGTCGCCGGGGACTTTGGAGCTGACGTAGACCTTCCAATCACAGTGCGTTGGCGCTATCGTCCACGCTTTGTTGTGTACTGCAATGTTTCGATCCACAGGGGGAATCTGATGAAGCCAATGGCTTACCGGACACCGAGGAAAAAACAGTTGGCACAGGCGATTTCGCTTGCTTCTATTCCCGTCGCGGCGGCTATACCCGGCGTAACGGCGGCGGCAGATAAAACCATGATTGAGGAAGTCGTTGTTACCGCCACCAGGCGAGCTGAGAACGTACAGGACATACCCATCAACATTACTGCTGTCAGCAGCGATCAGCTTAAAGAGCTACGGCTGCATAATATTTCTGATATTGCTCATTATGTTCCTGGTCTTACGGTGGTTGACCGGGGCCCAAGGAATAACACTCCGGATATTCTGGTCAGGGGCCTGAACACGACAGGACTTGGGCCCGGATTTACCAGTGACACCGTCGCTAGTTACCTCGGTGAGATTCCGCTGCAGATCGATTTGATTCCCGTAGACATGGAGCGGGTGGAAGTGTTGATTGGGCCACAGGGTACTTTGTACGGACAAGGCACCATGGGTGGCGCCATCCGGTACATCCCTGTTGAAGCAAACCTGAACGAGTTCGAGATAGATACCAGGGCCGACCTGAACTCAAATAGCGAGGCGGATGACCTGGGTCTTGAATATGGCCTGACGGTTAACATCCCCTTGATGGAACATACCCTGGCGCTACGGGTGAATATGGATCGTCGTGATGATCCAGGTTTCATCGATTATGATTTTGTTATTAAGCAGCCAGGCATTTCCAATCCCGAGCCTGATTTTTCGGACCCTGCTGATGTGGCTGCCAACCTCCGTCAGGTGGATGATGCCAATGGTGAGAAAACCACATCCTACCGAGCGAACCTCCGCTGGTTGCCCACTGACGACATTGATATCAATATCTGGTACTACGATCAGGAAACAGAGGCAGAGGGTCGACAGATTACAAATCGGTTATCTTTTAATACCGGTAAATACCAGGCAGGTTTGCGTTTTGAAGAACCAAACGATTTCTCCAACAACCTGGTTAGTCTGGACGTTTCCTGGGATCTGGGATTTGCAGAGGCGACATTCGTCTACGGCGAGTCAGAATATGAAGAACAAGGCCAAAGGGACCAAACGGACCTTCTGCTTGATTTTGAATATGGTTACGAATTCTTTCCGAGTTTTTCTGCATTCACGCGTGAAATTGTTGACCAGGAATCTGAAACTATCGAGATACGTTTCACTTCGCAGTATGAAAGTAAATTTTCCTGGACGATTGGTTACTTCGAAAATGAGCTTGATAGCTACGCGACCAGCGAGGAATTCACACCCGGTTTTGACCAGTTTGCGGTAGATAATTTTGGTGGCGTCCAGCTTAGACCTGACAATCTGGAATATATTCAGATAACGGATCAGTACGAAAAAGAAACAGCGTTCTATGGTGAGTTGACTTACCAGGCTACAGATTACTTAAGCTTTACGGTTGGGTATCGGAATTATGAGTTTGAAGTCGACTCTCGCGGTGGGTTCGGATTGCCCTTGTTTGATACGGTGTTTCTCGGAGATACCCAGGATGCGATCAACATCGATTTTGGCGAAAATGCCGGAAAGGATGACGGCGACCTGATCAAATTCAATACAGCCTGGGATATCAACGACGACACGATGGTGTATTTTACCTACTCGGAAGGTTACCGAAATGGTGGCGTAAACTCTGTGCCTGCATGTACGCCTGATCAGGTAGTCAGCGACCAGCAGCAACTATGTGCGCTCGCCAGCGAAGTCCTGATTGCCCCCGATGAGATTGAGAACTACGAGATTGGTTACAAGGGTTTCCTGAAGGATCGAACTATTTCCATTAGTGCGGCGTTGTACACCATTGACTGGCAGGATCTTCAGGTTTCGACCGTAACGGACAATGGCAGTTTGCCAATTACCGGCAACGGTAGTGAGGCCGAGAGCCAGGGCGTTGAATTCCAGGGGCGATGGTTGATCAATGAGAACTGGGACGCGGCTCTCACTTACGCATACACCAATGCGGAGTTGACAGACACAGCACCCGGATTGGTTGGACCCTTTGATGCGCTCGACGGCACTCGACTGCCGGGATCACCGGAGCAACAGGCGACGTTCAACATCACTTATAACACCACTGTCTGGGATAGTGTTGATCTTGCAATCAACTACGGTGTTGTTTACAGCGGCGGTATCTACAACATCCCTGGTGGAGATAAGGACCCGTTGGTTGATCCGGACACCGGAGCGCCAGGCGACCGGGGCGGTGAGGAAATCCCCAGTTACGATGTTCACCATTTGTCAGCAACCTTCTCCAGGGATGCATGGCTGGTTCAGGCCTACGTTGATAACCTGGCGGATGAATACTACGTTCTTGGAACCCGCACCAGTAGAAGGTTCCTACAGGATGAGCAAACAGGGCCAGGAAATACTTATAATGGGTTCACTCTCCGAAGTTATGGTCAGTACATCGGCGCGCCCAGGAATATGGGCGTCAGGGTAAGTTACCAGTTCTAAACCGTCTCCGGGTGTCCCCTGCGCCATCGGGGACACTAATTCGATCGCTTGGGTAATGCCTGAAACGCTAAAAAAACTCTCCAAGAAAGCCGCAATAGCACTTAATAACGGTGCGTTTGCAGAGCTGGAATCCTGTGCGAAACAGATTCTCCAACTGGATAACAGCTATGCTGATGCATGGTTTTTTTTATCTTTGTCCGCGACTGAAAGGCGCAAGGTGTCGGTGGCGATTGAGCTGGTCGATAGCGCACTAAGGCTGTCGAGCCGTAACACAGAATATGTTGCTCATAAGGCGCGTCTTCACACCATGGCTGGACAAAAAGAAGCTGCTGTCGCGGCGGCTGATTATGCAATGAGCCTGGGGCCTGACCGGCCGCTGGTCCTGGACACGCTGGGTGTAGTTTATAGCCGGTTTGAAATGCATGAACAGGCAAGAGAGGTTTTAAAGCTCAGTGTCAGGGTAACGCCAGACAACGCGCAGTTTCAATTTAACCTGGCATCAGTCGAACAGTTCCTCGGTAATGCAACTGCTGCGGAGGAAGGTTACCGGGAAGCGATCCGTGTGAAGCCAGACTTTTATCGTGCTTATTGGGCGCTATCGGAACTGGAAAAAAACCTGGGTGCATCAGGACGTTTGCCAGGCCTTGAAGAGCTTGTAAAGCGCACGAACCTGTCACCGGAAGACAGCTTGTACCTCGGTCATGCCATCTCACGCGAATATGAAAAGAGCGGAAATTATGACCGTGCATTCCAGTCGCTGAGTACAGGAAAGGAAGGGATGCGGGCGAAGGTCGACTATCGCGTTGCGGGCGATAAGAAGCTGTTTGAAGCCTTGAAGCAGACTTTTCCTGTAGACGGCGACTATGCGCCCAGCGACCTGGGTAACCAGAATATTTTTGTCCTTGGCATGCCTAGAAGTGGAACTACGCTGGTTGATCGGATACTTGGTACGCATTCCAGGATAGTTTCCATGGGCGAGGTTCAGTATTTCGCCAGAGCCATGAAAGAGGTCTCAGGTTCAAAAACCCAGGCAATCCTTGATAGCGAACTTGTGATGGGGAGCCGGGAGGTTGATTTTTCGGAAGTGGGTAGGCGTTATTTGTTCCAGGTTGGCGAAAGGACCGGAATCAAGGAATTCTCGCTCGACAAAATGCCGCTGAACTTTCTCTACGTGGGCTTTATACTAAGGGCCCTGCCGGGGGCGAAAATTGTCTGCCTCAGGCGCCATCCTGTAGATACCTGCCTTTCTAACTATCGGCAATTGTTTGCGGTGAACTTTTCCTATTACAACTATCATTATGACCTGAAGGATACGGCGGAATATTACTGCCTGTTTGATGAATTGATGGCCCATTGGAAAGCTGTGTTCCCCGATAGATTTCTTGAGGTGGACTATGAGGATATCGTTGCGAAACCTGAACCCACCGTGCGTCAATTATGTGCCTTTCTGAGTGTAGAATTCGAAACAGCGAGCCTGGAGTTCTATAAAAGTAAATCCGCGGTATCCACAGCGAGTGCCATGCAGGTGCGCGAACCGCTTTATTCCAGCGCAGTAGATAGATGGAAACACTACGGTGATCATTTAGCCCCGGTATTCGAGGTGTTATCTAAAAACGGTATCAATTACCGACAGTAAAAGTTGGGGAAACTACCTCCTGTCCAGCACATCGGCGAGACGTTCTCCGAGAATTGCGCTGATGTTGAAGTTTAGCTTTGCAATGATGTTCGGGAAAAATTTGAGATCTTTCTGCATGCGATCATATTCAAAGTTCAAAGCTGAGACCGGTGTCTTTGCCACAACGTCAGCGGTTCGTTCAATCGCTTGTATATAGCCAACCTCCCCGAATACCTGACCTGGTTCCAGTTCTGCGAGTAGGCGAGTGCTGTCTCCGTCGTGGCGTTCGACGCTGGCGGAGCCGGTGAGGATCATGTACATGTTTCTGCCAACATCTCCCTGGGTGACAAGTTTCTCGCCAACTTCGAATTCGTGAATTTCCGAAATCAGGATGGCCTTTCTGCGTTCATAGTTGGTCATGTCGGTAAACAGTGGGCTGGTTTCCAAAATGGCAGAGTCGACCTTCATGGCAATAATCTGGTAGAGACCGACCAGACGGATCTTTGTCATGATGATGGGTGTGATCAGCAGATTAGCAAAAATGGAAATCAACATGGTCAGTGCTGCCAGTGCGCCGAATTGCGCCACGATGGTAAAATTCGAAAGCAGTAGGATGCCGAAGCCCAGGGACAGGGCCAGGCTTGAAATAATCAGTGGAGTGGCCACCTCTTTGACTGCCTGGTGCACTGCGCCTTCATAGTCGGAGGTGGTTCTGCAAAGTTCGTTGTAATGGGCGAGCAGGTGAATGGTGCCGTCGATAGCGATACCGACTGCGATCACCGCCACCATGGCAGTTCCAGGGTTTAATGGGATGTCGAGCAATCCCATAATGCCAAACATCAGCACAATGGGAATAACGGATGGGATCATGGCAATAGCCCCGCCCTTGAAAGACGTAAACATGATCGACATCAGAATAAAAATGAGTGCCAGTAAAAGAACGAGTGCCTTGACCTGGGAAACTATCAGCTTTTCTGCAGCCCGGTTTACCAGCAAGTTCTCGCCAACGACCTGTACGGTAATCCCATCTCCGGAAACCTGGCTGGCAAAGTCTTTGAGTTCGTCAATGTACTTGTTGAGGGTGTGAGAATCGCTGATGTTGTGCCTGACAACGATATTAGCTCGTCGGTAGTCGTGGCTGATGTAGGACTCCAACTCACTGCGGTGGAAAAACATCAGGTACTGGGCGACTAGTTGCCTGGTCGGTGGCAGCGCATCGGCTGAAAACTTCCCCTGGAACTCCTTGTTTACATATTTAAGATGATCGGCGACAGAGAGCGTTGTATCGAATACAGCCTGCTTGGCGAGGAACATCTGTATTTTGTTAATCTTTTGAAGGTTCTCTGGGTTCAGGAATGCCTTGTCATTCTCAGCTTCCAGTGCGACAAAAAACACCTTAATGCCTGCGAGATCGTCGTGAATGGCGCGCGTTTCCTGAATAAGCGGTTTGTCGTCAGGAAAGTAAGAAAGCGGGTCATTGGTCACATAAAGATGCGACGCGTGATAACTGAAAAAGACGCACAGCAGCAAAGTGATGGACAGTACAGCGGTGGGGAATCGGTCCTGGGATATTTTAAATATCCTGATGATCTGGTCCGGCAGGTTGTTACCGTAGAGTTCCGAAGCATCTTTTCCTTCTCCCATTTTTTGACCGAACTTAGCTAGCATGGGCGGAACCACGAGTGTCGTGATGACACCGTTAAACAAAATGGCAAGGGTTGATGCAATGGCGAAGTGCTGGATCAGCACGATGTTGCCAAATAGATTACTGGAGAAGCCGAGGAACGTTGTGAACACAGTGAGCAGCATCGGCAGACCCGTATGTTTCGCCATGTAACGAATAGCCTGATGTCTTTGGGCTGTTGTGATAGCGCCGCGATTTTCTGTTTGTTCCGCGAGCCCACGGAAGAACGCGGACATCATGTGGGTATCTTCAGTTGAGCCGATCACGATGATCAGCGAAGGAATCATCACCGACAGAATATTGATGGGAATACCCAGCCATCCCATGAGCCCGAATGTCCAGATAATAGCGAGTACAGAAGTGATTAACGGGATGACCGCGGCGAGAATACTACGCATGAAAAACAGAATAGATCCTACAAGAACGATAGCTGATAGTGGCCCAAGTAATTTGAAATCAGCGGTAAGGTTTTGCTGCAGTTCTGCATTGATTCGGGGTGGGCCAACCTGGAATATCTGTTCGAAATGGGCGCGTTCGGGGTCGATTAATTTCTGAAATTTATTGTAAACATCGATGGAGAAGTCATCTGTGTCCTCAAGGTCCTGAACAGTGACGATGATGGCGGTTACGGTACCACCTTCTGAAAACAGGTTGCCTGTATACAGTGGGTTCGAGCTGGCCCTGACCCTGGCCTGCTCGGCTTCAATGTCGTCGGCGGGTACGCCATCAAGCACCGGTTTGCTCGATATCTGTGGCGTGTTGTTTTGGTCTCTCCTTCCCTCGATGATGCGAAGATTAAACAAGCTGTTTACACGATAGACGTGTCTAATATCTTTTAGCTCTCGAACCAGTACGTCGAGCCGTGTTAGTTTTTCTGCCGTCCAGAGCTGCTTGTCACGGACGTAAATAATTGTTTTATTGTCTGACCCGAAATGGCCCATTGCACTCTGGTAGGCGAGTTTCTCGGGTTCATCGGCAGGAATAAGGCTGTTAAAGCTGGTGTCTATCTCAAGTCGTGTCACGCCCCAGAATAGCGGAATGGTAATAGCGATAACGATGATCGTAATAAGTCGTCGCTGCCGTAGGCCGAGCGTAAAAAGAGCCTGGATCAAGAGCCATCTCCTGATTCAAGGGGAGGCTGGTTAGCGACGATCCAGCTCTCGCTGAAAACTTCGCCAGGAACATAGTCGGCTGAGAACACGCGCCTGTTGATTTTAATGATTGTCCGATGCTCCTTCTGGAGATTGTCCATCATCATCATATTCGCTCGCCACATATCGCCATGGACTTTGGCCAGATCATGATTCGTCTGGCGTTTCTGCAACCGGCCAATTCCATCGAAGTGATCGGTCCTTGAGATGTACAGGTTATCTTTCCGTATATAGTGTCTGCGTTCTGGCTTGTCCTCTGCGGGTGAATCCAGATCATAGACATCCACTACGAAGTAGTCGGTCTCATTGATGGTGGTATCGTTTCTTCTGACATGTTTGTGATGATCAAGCGTGTCCCCGACCAGATTTGATATTGAGTAGTCGGTACCCAGGAAGTTATCTTCGCTTTTTCCCTCCGGCCCAGGGGTGTTCTCGATGAAGTTTTCCCCGAAGGCTGGCAGGTAGAAAGATTGTTTAGACTGGCCGTCCTGTTCACGCTGCGCCAACAGAGCCACGCCTTTTACGTCTAGCGGCGAATCGAAAAGGAGCAGAAAGTTCACCGTTCCTGATTCATTGGCTCGGGAATACCGGCGCAGCTTGCGCGTATTCTTATGGCCATTCTGGTCGATCAGGATCATTGATTGTTCTTCGTAGACATACGGATATTGCTGATGTCGTTCGTACACCAGGTCTAGTAGCTCACGTCCGCTCCAATCCTCAAACGGGTCAATGGGTTGTTCTGGGGGAGCACCCATTGAGAGCCCGGGAGCCAACAGCAATAAGAAAAGAAGTGCCCTCATTGGCTTTCCTCTATTCGGTGGGCAACTGTTTGGGAGAACTCTCCAAGGAGTTCGCTCATGGCAAAGACGGTTCCTGCATAGTCCCGGGAGTCGATGCGGTGCTCACTCATATACTCGTTGGATGAGTTGATGATGGTATCGCTTGTTTCACGGTGGATGAGTTGCCAGCGAGCAAGCAGGTGCACATAACCGTCAGCGCCTCTTTCAAAGCGTTCAAGGTAAACAGTGAGCCGATAGACTGGTAGTGAGCTTAGGCGGTTTACGGGCGTACCAATGGCGGTGGTCCCGAGAAGGTTGGTCAGGTTTCGAGCCAGCGCTCGTATCAGGTTCTTGCGAAGGCTTTCCCCCCACTGGTGGGTTGCCGCGAATACAAGCTGGCTGTCAGGTCTTCTTGATGCAATCTGAAGTCGCTCCAGGTACTGGGGGATTTCCAGGTCAACGATTTCGATAGACATATCCCCTCCGTTAGTGGCGCCGGCCACGCTAACGGGTTCGATCAGGTAGTATCGAACAGTATCCGCCGAAGAAGAACAACCAGCGAGTAGTACCATCGTTACGACAAAAGAAGCTAGGTTGAAGGCTTTCATTACTGTTCATCCTCAGTAACTTTCCGACCGAAAATGATCGAGTTGGGTTGTCGTTCCAGTGTTTCAATCAGCAAGCGGATGGATCGGGCCATTTCTTCCAGTTCATCCGTTACCTTGATGACGTTATGCTGTAGCGGCGAATGAGGTTCAAGGACATCGTTGATCATCTTAAGCGTATCTTGCAGGTTAATCAGGACATTCCGCGCGGCGACAATGGTGGTGTCGAGGTCGCCCTCATCCAAATTTCGCAGGACATTGCTAAGTGCGCGCATTGAAGCCTGCAGGTCGGTCACTGCTTCCTCGTTAATATCCTTGTTAACCAACTTGTCAGCACCGCCCAGGATATTTTCGATACTATTACCTATTTCCTCGATGTCTATTGTCTGGAACTTCTCGACGAACTCTCCGATTGATTGGGTGATAACTTCGAACGCGCCGGCTATTGTGGGTAACTCAGGGTAGGCCATTGATGCATCGGCAACCATGTTGAGTGGTGCGTCCGGGTAGATGTTGAATTCGATAAACAGTTTGCCGGTCAACAAACTGCCTGATTGCAGTCGGCCTCTCAGGCCTTTATCTACCAGTGTTTGTAGCGTTTGTTCCGGTGATAGCGGGTTTTCAGCATCACGATTGATGATGCGGTCTGGTTCGACCTCTACCAGCACAGGAATCCTGAAGGTCGTAGTGTCTGCGTCAAACTCCATACGAATATCGAGCACTTTTCCGATCCTGATGCCTCTGAATTCCAGTGGCGCGCCTGGATTGAGTCCCCTCACGGAGCCTGTGAAGTACATTACGAACTGAATTTTTCTTGTGTAGGACTGATTTTCGATACTTGAGTATCGCGGGTACAGTGTGAATATCAGGTCTCCAACATCTGCAACGGTCGTTTCCAGACTGTCGGGTGTATCAAATGCGATGCCACCGAATAATAGGGAGGTGACGGAGGCAGTCTTCACATCAACACCGTCTGCGCCCATGGAAACGTCAATACCCGAGACATTCCAGAACCTGGAATTGCCTTTCACGAGTTGATCATAGGGGTCGCGGATAAATGCGTGGATAAAGACGCTTTGCGCATCACCGCCCAGCTCATAGCCCAGCGCTTCACCCGCGAGAAGACCCTGGTAGTAGATAGGGGAGCCGCGACCAATGCTGCCAAGGTCGTTACTGATTAACGTGATTTGTGTACCGGCGTCATCGGTTGTGATCAGTGGTGTTTCTTCGAGCCCGACGAAGTGAGATTGAGGTACACCGGGTCCGGGGTCGATCTCGATATAGGATCCGGAGATCAGGGTGCCAAGGGCAGATACGCCACGAACACTGAGTTCCGGCTTCACTACCCAGAATTGGGAGTTTCGTCGCAGGAAACCCTCAAGACCCTGATTAAGGGTGACGGTAAGGATGATATTTGAAAAACCTTCTGCAAAAGCGATCTCATTGACGATACCAATGTCGACGCTCTTGTACTTGATTTTGGTTTTACCCGCGACAATACCCTGTGCCGTTTGGAATTGAATGGTGGCCACGGGTGCCTGATCTGTCAATGTTCTGACAATCAACCAGCCGCCGACAAGTGCTGTGACAAGGGGGATCAGCCAGACAGTAGATGGCCAATTCCTTGTTTTTACGGACGGCGAATCGAAATCTTCAAAATCGCTCATAGGGCTACCGCTGAATTGTGATGAGACCGGTCCCAGATCAACCTGGGATCAAACTGGTGGGCGGCCAGCATCGTGAGAATAACCGCTGCTCCGAAAAAGCTGGCGCCGATGCCGGGGGTAACGTTGGCGAGTAAACCCAGGCTGACCAGGCCTGATAATAATCCAACAAGGAAAACGTCGACCATGGACCAGGAGCCGATCACTTCGGTGACGCGGTATAGCAGGGCTCTGTCTTTTGGTTTCCATTTCGAATTTTTCTGTACCGAGTAAAGCAGATAGCTAAGGGACAACAACTTTGAAACGGGCACGATGATGCTGGCAATCAGAACGATGAGCCCCAGACCCCAGAGTCCGCCTTCAATGAGATAAACGATACCGCTAAAAATGGTATCCGGTGCCCCCTTGCCGAGTTTTTTAAAGGTCATAACCGGGAATAGGTTGGCGGGTATCAGCATCAGTACTGCAGAAAACAGGAGTGCCCAGGTCTGCTCTATGCTGCCTTCAATACGGTGGTGGATGGCAGCACCACACCGATTGCAGCTGTGTCCTGTCGTTTGTAAGCCGTCGCATAGATGACAATGCAGGATCTTGTCGTCGCTGCGTATCGACGTGACAGCGGTATCCAAAGCCTTAATTTTTTCGATTCTCTGCCATAGGGTTTCTGCATCGAATTGGCTGCGTGCCATGGCATATATGACCAGCAACGCCGAGAGAGCAGCCAGTGATAATCCAGGTACCACCGTTGCCAGTTCCTGGAGTTTCACAATGGCAATCAGGGTTCCCAACATAAAAACCGAGATCAGGTTCCAGGGTTCCAGGGTCCGGACTAACTGAAATACGCGGCCTGCCTGGGGTGGGGCGATACCGAGACGAGCCGGCAGCAGCAGATAAATCATGCCGAGAATGGTGACCAGGGGAAACACAATGCTGGTTAGAAAGACAACCAGTCCAAGCTCACCCATGCCGTTCTGATAGAGAGCCCAGCCACCAGCAAACAAGAGGTTCTCATGGTAGATGCCCCCGACCTTCATTCCCAGGAATGGGAAAAGGTTTGCGATCATCCACAACATCAATGCGGTGATATAGAGTGCGAGAGATCGGTTAAGGGAATCCGGGATATGCCGATAGAGCATTGCGTCACAACGCTGGCAGTTGGCTTTAGCATTGGCCGCGATTGGTGTGCGGCGATAAATCGCTGCACATTCGTGGCATGCAATTAGACGAGCCAGTTCACTCACTTTTGTGCAATACACAGTCTACCCCGGAACTAGAACGGTACCATGTGCCCATGTCCCGTGCCACACGCCCTTTCGAGCCTTAACGGGGGAACATTTCCCTTAGATGCTCTTCGGATAGTGGTGCAGTAAACCTGGATACCAAAACAGTGAACGAAATCGACATTATTTCGCCCAGTACTGCACATGAATAGGGATTTGGACCTTCGGCGTATAGCCAGCTCGAGATCGTCTTAAGGGTACCATTGTTAAACCAGGCTGGATCAACTAGCTGGGCATGAAGAACGATGAATGTGATAAAGCCACCAAGCAGGCCAGCGTAGGCTCCTTGGCGGGTAACGCCTTCCCACAGAGCGCCGACAACCAGCGGGCCAGCGAATGCGGCCATCATGCCGCCCACCCCGATCCATACGATCAATGCGACATTGGTATCGATCAGAGACCAGGCCATCACCATACAAAGAAGCAGTATAATGACGGTCGATATTCTGGAGATAGTCAGCACGCGCTGGTCCAGCTCGTCTTCTGTCAGGTCGGGTTTTGTCATCGGTACGATGGTGCGACGGTAAATATCATTGGCGACAATCTGTGATGAAGAGACAACCAGACCATCTGCCGTGCTCATGACCGCCGACAATATGCCAATGCCAATGAGTGCTGCGAGCCATGTAGGGAAAAGCTCGATAAACAACATCGGTAATGACTGGTTAGGGTTCGAGCCATCCAGATAAAGTGCATCCCCGAAATGAGCACGTGCCAGAAGCCCCCCCAGGCCCAGCATGCCGAGGCTTAAGCCAAACAGCGCAGCAAGCTTAATGAACTGCATACGATCGCCGTCAGAGCGGAGCGCCCAAAGCTTATTGCCCAGATGTGGCAATAAGCCGAGGGGCATGTGGGCAAACACGATCACAAAAATTGCCCACCAGGAATGGTAGAGCGGTGTTTCCGGGTTTAAAGGTGTCACAAGATTGGGGTTCTGTGTCTCAAGGTTTTCCAGTACTCCGGTAAAGCCTCCGTCGATACCGAAACCCACAGCCGTCATGATAATGACGACGACTGCAAGTATCAGCATCATGGCACCCTGCACGCCATCCGTCAGGATATCCGCGTGGGCGCCGCCCAGTACGACATAGAACAACAATACGGCAGTCGTAATGATGAGTGCCCACGTTGAATCAAGTCCCAGCATCAATTCGAACATGACGACGCCAGATACCAATTGTCCTGCCAGATAAAAGAACAACACCAGCGATAGCAGTGACACGAGAATTCTCACTCCTTCAGACTGGTATCTATCGCCGAGATATTCAGGGATAGAACGGTTACCGAACCGGTTCCCCGAGGTTGCGATGAGCCGCATCGAAATGAGGATGCCGAAGTAAACACCGATCGGATATAAAAAGTTACCCCATTGGGCGGCGAGCCCGAACTCATAACCAAGCGCAGGAGAGCCTAGAAAAGTTGCTCCACTGGCCGTGGAGGCGGCGAAAGCCAGTGCTAGAAAAAACGGGCCGTAAGCACCTCTTGCGGTGGCAAAGTCGTCAGCATGTTCGATCTTTCGTTGTGCATATAGGCCAATACCAACCATTACGGTGACGTAGAAGGCGAGAAATATCCAGGACCAGGTGGTTAGTGTCATTCCGTTATTGTTCCACAGTCTTTGCGGTTTCGCGATCCTTGCTGAAATATCGTGGGCGCTTGGTGAGGTTTTCCAACAGGTGCGCGCTGGTGCTTGTAGTGATAGTGTCTCGGAAATACCTAAAAGTTGCTGTGACTCATGCTAAATAAACTTGACGATTTTCCGATCCACCAGACATCGGAGCCGATTGCGCATCCGGCAACCAGTGATCGCAATGTATACGATCGCACCTGGTACAATGGATACGCGCCGGACGGTTCCTATTACTTCGGCGTCGGCATGGCTGTTTATCCTCATCGTGGGATTATGGATTGCGCTTTCAGTGTCGTGCAGCCGGATATGCGACAGCATTGCTTCTATGGTTCCAGGCGAGCTCCGGTTGAGCGAACTGAAATGGACGTTGGCCCATTTAGAATGGAAGTGATTGAACCGATGCGCCGTACGCGGATCATTCTGGATGACAACGAAAGCGGGATCACCTGTGACCTGACTTTCTCTGCGCGAACGGCGTCAATACAGGAAGCTCACCAGACTTTGTGGCAGGGAACACGGCGAGCGATGGACGCGACCCGATTCGACCAGTTTGGCCGGTGGAGCGGCGTGGTCAATCACCCGGATGGACAGATAAAGGTCGATGACACTGTTTGTCTGGGCACCAAGGATCGTAGCTGGGGTGTTCGCTGGATTGGTGAGAGGGAGACCGGTGGTGCACCCATTACCCCGGAGGGGATTTGTTTTGTTTGGGCACCCCTGATCTGGGATGACCATATTTCACACGCGATATTTTTCGATGGGCAAAAAGGAGAACCGTTGGTTCGTGAGGGGCTTGAAGCACCGCTTTATCAAACGGAGGCAGAGATTCCCGGTGTTGAGGATGGCCTTGTGGAGCGAAAGCTTACTGCGCGACATAGAATTGAATACCACCCGGGTACGCGATTGGCAAAGGCCGCAGAGATAGATCTGGTTAACCTTGATGATGGCGTGCGCAGGATCAAACTGGAACCAAAACTGAAATTCATGATGAAGGGGCTAGGCTATGGCCATCCAGAGTGGAAGCAGGGCGCCTGGAAGGGTGAGCTGGCGACCGGTCATGAATCATTCGATCCAAGGCAACTCGATTATGAAGCTCCCGAAAATATTCATACGCAACAGATTGTCACCGCGACTGATGGTGAACGCCAGGGTGTCGGTGTGTTGGAGCAAATTGTTGTAGGTCCCTACGAGCCGGCAGGATTCAAAGGTTTCTTTGATGGTTACTCGGAGTAGTCCAACCCATAGATCATGAAAAGCTGAGCTTTTCGCCACAGCGTAGGCACCTGGTAAGGTTTCGCAGACCTGATATTCAAGCCTGGATTGGTGGTTGGCGTAGCTATCCTGCTGCACTACCTGGTTCCAATCAGCTGATTCGCCGGTACAGGATAACAAGAGAAGTCCATGCCGAAATTCGGCGAAAGCTGGAAGAACGTCGGTTGGGGTTGGCAGGTAAAGATTAACACCGTCCTAACCTGCCGGACGGCGTGGCGAGCGCTTTTTTGAAACATCGGATTAAAAGAACCACCGCGAAGATGGTCATTGACGCTGAGCTTTCTCTGCATCATCCAAATGCGTTCAATCAGCAGGCGGGATCAATACAGGGATCTTTTTACTCTCATCCACGGCAGCCGATTCCTATCGGATGGCGATTCGTGCCGAATCCTGAAGCCCCGACGCCGAAGGCCAGGGGGTGAGTGACTTCAGGTGTTGGAGGTCGGTGGGCGAAAAAGCAGTGTTGTCCCCCGCTGCACGAGCCAACTCTTTGAGCGTCGATTGAGTTGAAATTGTAGTTATGTTCCCTTTGTCGCAAGATGCTGGCTAATATTTTATAGGACGATTGTTTGATGGATTCCTTTTCTCTATCGGCCAGTGACGGCCATGAAGTTGCATGTTACTCATGGGTGTTGGATAACCCGAAGGCAGTGGTCCAGATTGCTCATGGCATGGGAGAGCATGCACGCCGTTATGACTGGGTCGCGCAGCAGCTGAAAGCCAATGGCTACGCTGTTTATGCCAATGATCACCGCGGTCACGGCGAAACCAGTGGCCCGGTGCTTGGGTACATGGGCGCTGATGGATGGAACAGGTCATTGGCCGATATGTATGAGCTGGGTCAGCTTGCCAGAGGTAAACATGAAGGTCTGAAGCTCATTCTTCTGGGACACAGTATGGGCTCCATGCTGTCCCAGCAGTTCATCACACGCTATGGTTGTTCGATCGATGCCCTGGTGTTGTCAGGTTCACCGGGCTTTAAGGAAAGTAAGCTGGCGTTTATAAACCATTTGCTGATGAAGTTTGAGTGCTGGCGGCATGGTCCGGATGGTACGAGCATGCTCATGCAGAACGCGATTTTTGGAAATTCCAACGCACCCTTTGATGGTCCAGGGGCGACAGGCTATGAATGGCTCTCTCGTGACCAGGAAGAGGTAGCCACTTACATGGCTGATGATCAGTGTGGTTTTGTGCTGTCCCCGGCTTCGCTAATAGACATGTCCCAGGGATCCGCGATATCGCAGGATAAGCTCAGTCTTCTAAGAATTCCACAGAACCTGCCGATCTATATTTTTTCAGGAGCAGAGGATCCGGTACATGGCAAACAGGTCGACCTCGACAGGTTAGTCAACGCCTATAGAAAGCGTGGCCTCAGCCAGCTTAGTTACAAGCTATATCCCGGTGGCCGGCATGAGATGTTCAATGAAACAAACAAGGATGAGGTTGTCACCGAGCTGGTCCAATGGCTCGAACAACAGCTTTAATGAAGGAGACTGAGATGAAAAACGTGGCGGTGATGGGGTTGGGGAACTTTGGCACGGCACTCGCCTGCAATTGGCTGGCTGAAGGGCTGAACGTCAGTGGCTGGACCGTTGAACAGGAAGTCTATGACAGTATCCAGGCAACCGGTATTAACCAGAAGTACCTTGATGATGTCTCGCTTGAAGGGCTGAAGGTGTCGATGGATATTGCGCAATCCTTGGCAGATGCAGAGATTGTTGTGCTGGCACTGCCTTCGCACGTGGTGCTGGGTGTTGTTGATGACTTATTGCCACACCTTCGAAATGACCAGATTCTCCTGGATCTCGCCAAAGGGCTTGCCCCCGGTGACCAGATGATTTCTGAGGTGATCAGCGAGAAACTTGAAGCTGCAAAACTAACCTGCCGGCTGTGCGTGATGATGGGGCCAACCATTGCTCCGGAGCTGGCTCGCGGCGTCTACACGACAGCTCTTGTTACCAGTGATGACGTGACACTTGCCGGTGAACTTGCAGCAATCCTGACGACAAAAACGTTAAAGCTTTCGGCGGCAACTGACTCATTGGGCTCCGAATACTGGGGAGCCTTCAAGAATGTGATAGCCCTGGCGTGTGGTGTTGTGGATGGGTTAAAGAGTGACGGAAGGGGCGGCGACAACCTGAAAGCTGCACTATTTACCTCTGGCTATCGTGAGGCAGTTCGGGTGTTACCTTTAATGGGTGCTGATCCGGAAACCGCGCTGTCTGCTGCCGGCATCGGGGACCTGTTCGTCACCGCCACATCTCCCCATGGTAGAAATCGCGGTATGGGCGAAAGATTGGGCCTCGGGCAGACGCTGAAGCAGGCAGAGAGCGAGATGGTGATGGTCAGCGAAGGTGTCAGGGCCGCCAGGATGTTTAAGAACCTGTTTGCTGCTAAAGGGATTGACGCGCCGTTTGTAGGCGCGGTTTGTGCATTACTGGATGAGGGCGCCACCATAGACCAGTTCCTGGAGCAGGCGGTCGGCTGACCGGGCCGGACGAAGGTAAGACGATTGTCGTCGACCGGGGAAACTGTTAACACATCGATCGAACCCTGGCGCTCGGATGGTCACCTTGTTATTAGATTACTATTCGCATGATATCCTTGCGATAATTAGCCCTTGTTGTCATTGTTTCTTTAGAGTTCCCGGTTTTGAGTGGATTGACCCGACCAGAAAGAGTTGTTTTCGCGCTTGCTGCCATTGTTCTAGTGATGGGCGGTATGAAAGCCGCGTCTGGATTGCTGGTACCGGGCCTGCTCGCGCTGTTCATTGCGATTGTTTGTACAGAACCGATGTACTGGATGATCGAGCGGGGAATTCCCAAATGGGTGGCCATACTGGTTGTGTTGATTGGACTGCTCGGTCTGTCCTCGCTTGTCCCGCTGGTGATCACCGGTTCCTATGTTCAGTTTACCCTTCAGTTACCTGTCTATCAGGAAAGGGCTGACCTGCTGTTTGAACGGTCTTCTGCCTGGATACAGGACTATGGCTATGATTCAGACAGTCTGCGAGCCATATTTGATCCGGCGGCGGCTCTGGGTTATGTGCAGGTCGTACTGGCTGCGCTCGGCGGGATCCTGTCTCGATACTTCCTGATCATGCTGCTCGTGATTTTTATCCTCGTAGATGTGCCAAGGTCACTTAACGACGGCAATAACACTTTTGGGCAGGTGGTTCGAACTGTCCAGCGTTATTTCGCCATCAAGTTTCTTACCAGTCTGCTGACCGGTTTGATGATTGCGATCTGGTTGATGATTCTGGAAGTGCAGTACCCGCTGCTCTGGGGGTTTCTGGCATTTTTGTTGAACTTCGTACCGAACATTGGGTCCGTACTGGCGGCGATACCCGCGGTGATACTGACACTGTTGTTTGACGGTTATATGGCGACACTGCTCTTGATGCTCGGGTATGGTGTGATTAACGTGGGTATCAGCAATGGGCTGGAGCCGCGGATCATGGGTCAGCAACTGGGCCTGCGGTTTGTGTGGATTTTTGTCTCCCTGATTTTATGGGGATGGGTTTTGGGTCCGGTTGGTATGCTGCTGGCAGTTCCTTTAACGATGACCCTGCGAATTATTTTCGAGAGTCATCCTGGGACTCACTGGATAGCAGACATATTGACACCCGATCGGCTGCTGGTAACCAAACAAGCCCCGGAAAAAGCTATCGAATAGGTTGTCGAATAAGTTATGGAATAAGCCGGTTCATCCGGTTGTGAAAATGCTGGACTCTCATCTCGTCTTCGTTCAGGAAAACAGTGTCAAAACCCGACGAGCTCATACCGCGTTGCACCCCTCCGAGTAATTCAACATCCTGGTCGATGGTATCCGTCATCGATTTCTCACCGGATATGACGGCGTCATAGTGAAAGACATCACGTTCGGGCCGATTGTAGTCTTCAGGAGCAAAAGCCGATTGCCCCTGATAGTGACGCCCCGCAGACATGATGGCTTCTCCTGATTTGGCAAGCGCCGGGTCTGCGAAAAAAACCAGGCTGATTTTGTCGAATTCGCACCTTGAGGGGTCCGTTGGATGCGGTCGTGGCCTGAGAATCCAGCAGTGTTCGGGCGTAAAAGAAAGAACAACATTTGGGAAAATATTATATTGCCAGACGTCCGAGAGCTGGTCGTCGGACAGCCCCGAGTAATCCATTCCACGCTCCAATCCAACCTGGCGCTTCTGTTTCTGGACTGCCCTGCGTACATTCATGACACGCCCCTTGAAGTCGGCAGGGTCCAGGCCGATGGATTGAAGCTGCACTGTCTGGATGTCGGTTGGCATTTCGGGAACAGGGAACCTGGGATTCACGGTTGCACCGGGCACTTCTACGCCGGTATGTCCAAACTCGAATAGTCTGACGGTATCGTTGCAGCAGTCGACCATACTTTTGTGTTGTGGATGAAGAAAGTCAACGTGGTACAACTCGCCAAAGTTATCAATGACGGCTTTCCAATTGCAATCAAGGTCCACCGTCTGGTCCT
>Ga0206679_10000924_pt1 | contig 24528 bp, 19 predicted proteins | sample M110012015metaG_FD_155464 | JGI IMG/M metagenome (GOLD analysis project Ga0206679, IMG submission 155464) | Ammonia-oxidizing marine archaeal communities from Monterey Bay, California, United States - M1 100m 12015 | ecosystem: Environmental > Aquatic > Marine > Intertidal zone | place: USA... | reverse complement strand
TCCAACACATACTACCTCTTGGATAGCTGTAGCAGCATCCACATATGGACCACCTGATGCCACAGCAGTACCATTAACGTCGGTCAAAGACCAAGTCGTCTCATCAGGGTAGTTGTCAGTCAAAATGTTTATTATTACTCCAGAACCACCTAGAATACAAGAACCATCATCTATAATAGCATCAGCGTCGTAATTACAAGCTTCTGGGTCTGTACATCCACCACAAGATGAGTTGTCTCCTCCACAAACACCACATTCGTCATTTACTGAACAAGAACCATCGTCTTGAGTTGCGAACTCATCGTAGTTACATGCTGTTGAGTCCATACAACCAGCACAATCAAAATTACATGATCCATCATCATTGATGGCCGCTGAATCGTAGTTACACGCTGTAGCATCAGTACACCCGAAGCCTTCACCTATACAAAACTCAGTAGCTTCTGATGACAAGAATTCACCTCCAGTTGCAAGTACAGCACCATTGACAGTTAAGTCATATGAACCAGTTCCATATAAACAGCATATTCCATCTCCATAGCTATCATTGATAGTAAATGTGAAACACCCATCTCCAACACATACTACCTCTTGGATAGCTGTAGCAGCATCCATATATGGACCACCTGATGCCACAGCAGTGCCATTAACGTCAGTCAAAGACCAAGTTGTCTCACCAGGGTAGTTGTCAGTCAAAATATTTATTATTACTCCTGTACCACCTAGAATACAAGATCCATCATCAATAGTTGCGGCAGCGTCGTAATTACAAGCTTCTGGGTCTGTACATCCACCACAAGAAGAGTTGTCTCCACCACAAACACCACATTCGTCATTTACTAAACAAGAGCCATCGTCTTGAGTTGCGAACTCATCGTAGTTACATGCTGTCGAATCTGTACAACCGTTACAGTCGAAGTTACAAGAACCATCGTCTATAGAAGCACTTGCGTCATAGTTACAAGCTGTAGCATCCATACATCCAAATCCACAAGACTCTGTGTTTATAGAAAAGTAGTTTTGTCCATTTGATGTTCCGTCACCATTTGTTGCGGAGTCAAGATCCCCAGAGCCGATGATATCACCAGTTACAGTATTTGTAATAGTATATGTGGCACCATTCCACCCGTCTCCATAGCTGTCATTCATATCGAAAGTAAAGCAACCATCGCCTATGCATATATCTAAACTGCCAGCTGTTCCGTTAGCAATAATCATATCGCCATCTTGAACAATAGACCAAGAAATTTCAGAATCCCAAGATCCACCACCAACAGTAACGTTTACACCTATTCCTCCTAGAATACAAGATCCATCATCTATAGTAGCATCAGGGTTATAGTTACATGCTTCAGCGTTAGTACAACCTGTGCAACTTGAACCGTTCCCTCCACAAATATCACAAACATCAAACTCTTGGCAAGATCCGTTGTCAGAGGTTGCTTCTGGATCGTAGTTGCAAGCTGTAGCATCCATACAACCAGCTCCAGGAACTGCGTTAGTAGGGTAACTGTCTAATACAGAAACACCAGTGTTAAGAGGGTCTAAATAAACCGAAGCACCTAGTCCCCAACTTACGTTGAAACGACCGTAGAAGTCGTATGCTCCATTGTTGACTGATCCTGAGCAAGCGGCAGCTCCCCCATATAATTGACCAATAATTCTGTGGTTGTTATCAAAAAGAGGAGATCCAGATGATCCAGGTTCAGTAACGCCTAAATCCCAAGAATCGATCCACCACACTTCAGCACCTCCTGTGCTTGAGTGGTAGGGAGCGTCATCTTCGAAACAAATTTTCTTTAAGTCTCCACTTGGGTGGTGTATGCCAACTGCGGCAGAAGGAATGTTTCCCGAGTTGTCCCATCCTGCGTACTCTACGTTGTAGCTAGCTGGAGGGGTAGAGCTTAATTCAATAAGAGCAAAGTCAGAGCCTCCGTTTTGTACTAATAAAGTACCGCCAGAGACACTTTGGTCTGTGGGTCCAGAAGTGCCAGAACAATCGGCACTTTCATGGTTAAAATAGTAAACCCAAGTGTTAGGTGTTCCGATGCAATGGTTAGCAGTTAGGAAGTAAGGTGTTGCGTCATTCGCAGTATTGTTAACGAGTGAACCTGTGCAGTAAGCGTATCCACCGTTTACGATAAGTGCTACAGAACGTTTTTCAGTCTGCCAATCGGCACCCTCAGGGCAGTTTACATTTACATTACATGCTCCAGAGTTTCCAAAAGGTCCCATTCTGCTTGTCATTTCTTCAACAATTGCATCTTGGTGATTTAATAAAGATCGGTAGCCGTGAACGACGGTTCCGATTTCTATTGAACCAAGACCATGAGAAGCTGGTGACTCGTGGTACTCAAGAATCATTCTTGAACCATCTAGGACTCCCAATGATAGGCCGCCCCACTCTTTATTGTTTTCCTGAGTGAATGATCCTAAGAAAGCCGTTCTATCTGAGTTGTAAATATATAGAGCCGCTTCTCCAGGAAGATCGAAAGTAGAAAGCATAAAGCTCACACTTAGAGCTTCTGGGCAATTAACACCTAATCTCCAAACGTGGTCCCCGTTTTCAAATGACCATGTTCCTGAATTTTCAAGGTTGTATTCTACTTCTCTTTCTAAACCAAATCTCCAAGGAGCGTCTTTAAATTGATCAGTGACTGCATCTTCAGCAGCAGCAGCAGCTACATCAACAGCAGGCATGCTTTTAATTTCAAAAGTTGGATTATAAGTTGCGTCATCCCAATTTACAGGGAAGCCTCCGTGAGAAATTTGCGCAAGACTTACTGTAGTAGCAAGAGCAGCAAATAAGAGCGAAATTATGTTTTTACAATGGTTCATGTTAATATAATGTTAAAGCAATTTTATTATTGATAGTCTAGACGTCTAAAGATACAATAAGTTGCATGAGTCTAGATAATAAACTACATTGTAGAAATATAATTCAATGAGTATATATGACATGCGCATAAAGTATGAACATACAAATGCAATTTATTAGAGTTTTTATCTTGTTCTGCATAATGTCGGTTATCGTCATAAATGTAAAGTCTCAATTAATAAATGTATCTAACACTTTACTTTTAGAAACTGACCACACTAGTGGTTACATAGGTAGTGGAGTTAGTTTTGCAGATTTCAATAATGATGGCATTGATGATTTAACGTTCGGTCATCATGCAGGTCAAATAAGGTTTTATGAAGGTTATAATGATGAAACAGGATCTGGATTTCAAGAGGTGATATTAAATATCTCAAATTCCCAATCTGAAGCAAAAACTGTTTTATGGGCAGATATAGATAATGATGGAGATCAAGATTTTCTAGTTACGAATAGAAACGCATCAAATAAACTTTGGAGAAATGATGGGGGTCTGCAATTTACAGATATCTCAGAGATTTCAGGCATCTCTACTCAAGATGACACAAAAAGTTATGGGGCGTCATTTGGAGATTATAATAATGATGGTTTCCTCGATTTGTACATCTGCAACTACCACACCTATATAGATTTATCAACAAACGAATTATATCAGAACAATGGTGATGGAACTTTCACAAATGTAACTGTTCTTGCGGGTGTGGGTAATGGTTTAGCTCAATCCTTTCAATCTACATTTATTGATATTGACCTAGATGGACATTTAGATTTACATGTCATTAATGATAGAACTGATTGTCCAAATGTGTTTTATAAGAATAACGGTGATGGGAGTTTTACTGACATGGCAATAGATTGGGAAGTAGATTTAACTATTTTAGCTATGAGCTCTTCTTTCTGTGACTATGATAGGGATGGTGATATGGATCTATATGTTTCGAATGGAAGTAATGGAAACTATTTATTAAGAAATAATCTAAATACTCACGGCAATTTTGAAGACATTGCTGCACAAGAGGAGGTTGAGGTAGGTCTACTTAGCTGGGGTGCAAGCTGGTTCGACCACAATAACGATACATGGCCCGATCTTTATGTAGCTTCGGGAATTAATGTGTATACTGAGATTCCTAGTGTATTTGATGATTACGGATATCAGCCCAATCAGTTTTTTATTAATGATGGTTGGTCCCCTATGACAAACGCCACTTTATCTACACCGTTGAATGATCAATATTCTTTCGCGGTAGCTACTGGCGACTATAACAACGACGGCTTCCCAGACATCGTGTCACATCAAATCGGAGATTATGCGATAGTTTTAGCAGGAATGCCTAACGATAATCACTACTTAAAAATAAGACCCCAGGGAGTGACCGTTAATCGCGATGCAATTGGTGCAGTCGTTGAAGTTTTTCACTCGGGCGGTGTTGAGATGAATGTTGTATTTTGTGGGGATAAGTATTTAGCCCAAAACTCCCGTAACCTTCACTTCGGTCTTGGCACAAGTGCTCAAATTGATTCAGTAGTAGTCCAATGGCCAGGAGGGGGCGAAGAGGTGTTTACTAGCATCGCAATTGACACATCTATAGTTTTAATAGAGGGGTCATCACTTGAAGGTGGGACAAATGATGAATGTCCTGATCCTTGGAGTTTCTGTGGAATTGGCACCATTTGGGATGAAGCTTCTGAAACTTGTATTTCAATCTTTTCAGAAGATGTGTGTCAGTCAGACTTAAATAATGATGGCATCACAAATGTTCCTGATTTACTTGAATTATTAATTAATTTCGGCACAATTTGCACTGACTAGTAGTAGGGCTTGGTAATTCATTTTGCCCACACGATATTCGCAATAACATAATAGATATGGGAAGAGCGTTTGAATTTCGTAAGGCAAGAAAAATGAAGAGGTGGGCAGCTATGTCTAAAATATTCTCTCGCTTAAATAAGGATATTATAATAGCAATTAAGGATGGCGGAAATGCTGATCCTGAGACAAATTCTACTCTAAGAGCTGTTTTACAAAACTGTAGAGCCGCAAATATGCCTAAGGATAACATCGCTCGTGCGATTAAAAAGGCAACGGATAAAGACACATCAGAATATAAGCAGGTTACTTTTGAAGGCTATGGACCACATGGAATAGCGTTTTTTGTTGAAACCGCTACTGACAATAACAACAGAACGGTTGCAAGTGTAAGGTCCGATTTTTCTCACAATGGCGGGAATTTAGGCACCACTGGAAATGTGGAATTCCTTTTCAATAGGGTGTGTTTCTTTAATATATCTTCTGAGGGCCAAGATTCGGATGATCTCGAGTTAGAACTTATCGATTGCGGTGCTGAAGAGATTGAGCAGGACGAAAGCACTTTCATCATTACTGCTTCGTTTGAATCATTTGGTGGGCTACAGAAGAAGCTTGAGGAAATGGAGCTGGAAATTATAGAGTCTGGATTTGATAGAGTTCCAACAACAACTTCTGATCTTGGAGAAGCAGAAACCCTTGAAGTAGAAAAACTTATTGAAAAACTCGAAGAAAATGATGATGTACAAAACGTATTTCATACAATGTCCTCATCATCAGATGGTTAATTGCAGTTAATTTGATTGTAATAAACCGATCAAAGAGCACGATGAACCTGTTTTATTTAGTTATAATTATTTACTTAGGCCTAACTTCGCGCCATGGAAGGATTTGAGGTACGCCACCCAGGCACTTTAGTTGACGCGCTTACTATGCAAGGTGGTTATACAACTAGAACAAGGGCAAGAAAAGCTATTAAAAACGGGGCTGTGAAAGTTGAGGGAAATGTTGTTAGAATCCCTTCAACTGAAGTTGAACCAGGAATGAATGTGACCCACGATAGAGGCAGACGAACAGTTCGAAGCGCCTCATCATCTGGTGAAGAAGGCCCTCGCAGAACCAAGTTTGAAAGACCAGAACCAAAGTTCACGAAAAGCACTAAGCCTCCTTTTGATGTTGTTTTTGAAGATGATAACTTCCTTGCATACATAAAGCCTTCGGGCTGGATTGTGGCTGCTCCGAATCCCAATGTTAGAACAGCTTACTCTAATATGAAGAATTGGTTAGAATACCAAAGCCGAAGCAATCGCGATTTACATTTTGTAAATAAGATTATGAAGGATGTGAGCGGAATCTGCTTAATTGCAAAAAACAGGGTTTGGCGTGAACATCTACAAGAAAACTGGAATGATTTTAGACAGGGAATTTATATTCTTGTTGAAGGGCATCTCCCTCCGGATGACCAATTAGAATGCAAAGAAGAGGATGGCGAACCAGTACAGGTTCAATATAGAACTATGCGGGCTACTCAGAAACATACCCTACTTAAAGTAGATGCTCCTATGGAAGCTATTCACTTAATAATGCCATCACTAAGGCGCGAGGGTTGTATTATTATAGGGAAAGGTAAGACGGCACCAGATCCATTGAAGAGAGAAGGTGTACATATGTTTGCTCTTGAAGTTACTGGCCCTAAAGGAGAGGAAATTATGATTAAGTCAAGAGTTCCTAGAGAATTCTTAGGTCTTATGAAAGGAGGTGATGTGCCAAAACCGGGAAAACGAAGAAATGCTGAGGTTAAGTTTGGCGCTGCTGATCGAGGAAAGCATAAGTTAAAGCCACGGATTAAACACTCAAAAAACTCTGCGAATTCCACTCCCACCACCACTGATAATGACTCTGTGAAAGAGAGTTGATTTCATCTTTTAAACATCCAATAATGTCTTCAAACGTATATATAGTATCAGCAGCAAGAACTCCAATGGGGAGTTTTTTAGGTTCATTAGCATCTGTGCCAGCAACGAAACTGGGCTCAACGGCAATTCAAGGTGCTATAAAAATGGCAGGGCTTGATCCCAAAGAGATAGAAGAGGTGTATATGGGCAATGTATTACAGGCTGGTATGGGGCAGGCACCAGCACGTCAAGCCGCTCTTGGTGCTGGGTTATCTGAGTCTGTACCGTGTACAACAATCAATAAAGTTTGCGCTTCTGGAATGAAGGCCATTTCTCTTGCAAGAGCTACAATTGTAATGGGTGAGGCAGAGATAGTTATCGCAGGAGGCATGGAGAATATGTCACAAGTGCCCCACTATTTAGACGCGAGGAAGGGAAGTAAATTCGGTGACATTAATATGCGTGACGGGATGCTTGCAGATGGTCTTACAGACGTTTACAATAATACCCACATGGGTAATTGTGCTGAACTGTGTGCTAAAGAAAATAACATCACTCGAGATGATCAGGACTCTTTTGCAGTAACTAGCTATAAGCGATCTGCACATGCATGGGAAAATGGCGCTTATCAATCGGAAGTAGTTCCAGTTGAAATCCCTCAACGCAAGGGAGATCCTGTTGTATTCTCTGAGGACGAAGAATATAAGAATGTTAAGATGGATAAGATATCTACATTGCGACCAGCATTTGATAAAGAAGGAACTATAACTGCTGCTAATGCCTCTACTTTAAATGATGGTGCTAGCGCTGTAATTTTGGCGTCTGAAGAGGCCGTTAAGCGTCTTGGCCTAACACCTATAGCAAAAATAATTGGCTGTGCTGATGCCGCTCATGACCCTGAGTGGTTTACAACTGCGCCATCATTAGCGCTTCCTATTGCTTTAGATAGAGCTGGAATTAGCGTTGAAGATGTCGATTTGTGGGAGCTAAATGAAGCTTTTGCTGTTGTAGGAATAGTCAACAACCAAAAACTGGGTTTAAATCCAGAAAAGGTGAATGTTAACGGAGGCGCTGTATCATTAGGACACCCACTTGGGTCAAGCGGTTGTAGAATTGTTGTGACTTTAGCTCATGCTCTTAAATCTCGTGGATTAAAGTACGGTGCAGCGGGAATATGTAACGGTGGTGGTGGTGCTTCCGCATTGGTAATTGAAGCACTGTAACCTTTCTGATTCAAGATGTATAAAGTTGGCTCTATAGGTATAACGTCAGTTGCGATTGCTCCATTGAGAACTTTAGATAGTGACACCTCAGAACAGGTGTCCCAAACCTTGGCCGGAGAACATGTAGAAATACTTGAAAAGGGTAGGGGTGAATGGGTGAAAATCAAAACGTTACATGATGGCTATGTAGGCTGGGCTGATGGTCGTCAATTTAATTTTAATAATGAATCTACATCAGACTCATGTATGCTGAAAAGCACCATATCGAAGTGGAGAGATTATAGTTCTGGCGCAGAATTATGGCTGCCTGCTGGTTCCTTGTTAACTTATAATAATGACGGAGAGTATATGTTATCTGGATCTGTTGTTATTCCTTATGATATTGATAATCCTATAGGAGATAAGCAAGTGAGTCTATCAAAGTCTGCTTTGAATTTTTTAAAGGCTCCTTATCAATGGGGTGGGAGGACAGTATCGGGAATTGATTGTTCTGGCCTTAGTCAGATAGTCGCCATACTGAATGGTATCACCATCCCCAGAGACGCTTCTCAACAAGTGAAATCAGGTGTTGCAGTTGATTGGGGTATGAGGTGCGAAAATGATTTGGCCTTTTTTGAAAATAAAAAAGGAGCAATTACTCACGTAGGGATTCTAACATCTAAGGACGGCATCATACACGCCTCAGGATATGTTAGAGTTGACAAGCTTACTGCAGACGGTATTTTTAATGTGAAAGAGGATCGCATTACTCACAAACTCACATGCCTAAGAAGGTTAAAATAAAGAGACTTATCTGTAAAACCTGCCGCCCTCTTTTGCCTGTTTTCTAAGCAATGTACTGCACCTGTACCTTGTTTCTCCGTACTCATCTTTCAGAGCATCAATGATTTTAACCACTTTCTCTGCACCCCATTCGTCAGCCCAAACCAATAAGCCTTTGGGGTAATTGACACCCTTCTGCATCGCGATATCAATATCCTCAGGGCTTGCAATTCCGTAGTAAACAGCATCTGCAGCTTCATTGATAAGCATAGCGATTATTCGTTCAGCAATTAAAACCTCAGTATCTGAATCAACCTCAACATTGGTAGTGCTGTCTGTTGAATTGTCTGCGTAATTGTAGAAACCCTTGCCAGCCTTGCGGCCCAGCCATCCAGCTTCTACCAATTTTAACTGAGTTATGCTGGGCATAAATCGAGGGTCGCAGTAAAATGACCTAAATACAGATTCCGTTACAGCATAGTTTACATCATGTCCTATTAAATCCGTAAGTTGGAAAGGACCCATTTTAAAACCGAGATTCCTCATTACAGTATCTATAGTAGGAACATTGGCAATTCCTTCTTCAAGTATTCGGAGAGCTTCTCCGTAAAAAGGTCTAGCGACTCTGTTTACAATAAAGCCCGGAGTGTCTTTTGCTATAACTGGAGACTTGCCCCAATCTTTCATAAGTGAAACCAAGTGAAGAGGTGTATCCACAGATGTTTGAATGGCGGGGACAATCTCAACAAGAGGCATAAGAGGAGCGGGGTTGAAAAAGTGAAGTCCCAAAACTCTTTCCGGGTGACTACATCCAGCAGCCAACGAAGTGATAGATAAAGATGATGTATTCGAGGCAATAATGCAATCACTGCTTACAATGTTCTCAATTTGCTTGAAAACACTGTGTTTAACATCCAGGTTTTCTACTACAGCTTCGACCACTAAGTCACAGCCCTCAAAAAGATCAATTTGTGTTGATCTGACAATACGACCTTGTATTTCGATAGACTCTTCAAGTGTAATTCGCTTCTTTTCAACAAGACGCGCCATTACTTTTGCAAGTTTTGAAGCACTTTCATCAAGGGTAGATTGTGATAAGTCATATAGAATTACCTGATGACCTGCTTGAGAAGCTATTTGGGCTATACCAGCCCCCATTGCTCCAGCTCCTACAACACCAACTTTATTTGTTTGCATAGTACAAAAGTAACGACTACAAACTGATAGTAGCTATATACAAAATTGATATAAATTGATAGACGTATAAATCTTTAATTGCATGTATGAAAACAAATTATATTACTGAATTACCCGAAAGGAAGCATGCCGTTGATGAGGTGCTCAATCACAACAGGTTTCTTTTAAAACGACTCAGACAGGAAGAAAAGATTTCAATTCTTGCTGAAAGAAGCTTTAAATGGCTGCGAACAAAGGGGTTTGATTTTAATTACCACACCCATGTTGAGCCTTTGCCTGACGGACGGTTAGCCGTTATGTGTTTTGAGGAAGGCTACGTTCTAGAACCAGATGGGATTAGTTTACTTCCTTCTTCTAGCACTTCGCTGTTGTCTTGATTTTGCAAGAGATTTCTTGTTTTTTCTTTCGTGGAATGCTCCTTGAAATGTAGGGTCCGCTTTGCGTTTCTGGAGATCAATATCCATAGCCATTTGCTTGGCTTCTGCCGCTGGAGTATCTTCTATGAGTACTTCCTTAGGCATGGGAACCGCTCTTATGACGTTTTTAGAGGGCAGGTGCTTCTCAACAGCGCCTAAGTAATACTCTTCGCTTGGATCGTAAAGAGTGTGTGCAACGCCCTCTCTAAACGCCCTGCCAGTTCTTCCTATTCGATGGACGTAATCAGATGAGTTTCTAGGAACCGTACAATTTATTACAAGCTTGGTTTCAGGAACATCTATTCCCCTGCTACTCACGTCTGTGCTGACAAGAACTCTGATAGCACCCTCACGAAAGAGGGACATGGCATAAAGGCGTGAGTTTTGGGCTTTGTTGCTATGTAAGCCACGAACTCCACCAGAAATAGTGCGCTCAAGGAATTTAGAAATCTGCTCCGCTTGCTCTTTTGTTCTCACAAAAACCAATGCTCTATCGTTGGGGTAAACTTCTGTCAATAGGTGACTCACCATATTAAGTTTAGTTCGAATGTTAGGTATAGCAGTTTTTAATTGAGTTACAGTTGCGACAGGTGTAGCTTGAGGAGTAGTCTCTATTCTCGTAGGCCAAAGTAAAAACTCCTCGCTTAGCTTTTCAACTCTCTCAGGGAAAGTCGCGCTAAAGAGTAAGTTTTGGCGCTTGTTAGGGATGACTTCGAGAATATTCCTTAGCTGAGGCATAAACCCCATATCCATCATTCGGTCAGCCTCATCAAGTACAAGAGTCTTTATCTTTTTAGGATTAATTCCGTTACGCAAATAAAGGTCCATAAACCTTCCCGGAGTAGCAATGATGATATCACAACCATTGGCGATTTGTTCTAGCTGTGTTTTAGGTCCAACTCCGCCATAAAGAGCAAGGCATCTAATATCAGTGTAAGTGGCTAATGACTCAAAAACGCCATGAACTTGAATGACTAATTCCTTAGTGGGCACTAATACGAGAGCTCTTGGAGAATCGCCTTGAGCGTATTTCACCTTTATTAATATTGGAAGAACAAACGCTGCAGTCTTACCCGTTCCAGTTTGGGCTACGCCTACAACATCTTGACCTGCGTTAATAGGCGGAATGGCTTTACATTGAATCGGTGTTGGCTCACTGAACCCAGCATCATCAATTGCGTTTAAAAACTGCCTAGAAATTTTTAGTTCTTCAAAAGTCATATTGTCGACAAAGGTACTCGCGGTATCTTTGCCGCCGCGAATGTTAGAATCTCAATTCGAAAATATTAGGCCTTTTTTTGACAACGAAGCCGCTGAAGCTGCAACTAGTTTGGCTAAAGTGATTGATTGGGCAGGGCTGTTAGCTCCTTTAGTAGGTAAGGAGAATGCTGCAGACTTAGCTAAAAACATGCTCCAAGTTGATAGCATTAGCGATTTTCAAGATGATTTAACATATCCATTTTTAGAGGCCTTGATAGAATCAACTACTGATGGTGTCACCCTAGGATATAGTTCAGGGGCTTTTGAAAAAGATTTAGAATCTCCCACTCTGCATCTTACTAATCATAGAGACATCGTTTTGGACCCATCGTTAGTAAACGTAGCTAGAATGGGAAGTGGCTTTCCGTCTACTGAAATTGGTATTGGAGACAATTTGCTCTCACATAAATGGTTAGAAGATTTAGTGAGACTTAACAGGTGTTTCATAGTAAGAAGAGGTGGAGGGCCTAGAGAAAGATGGGAGAGTAGCCTTCTTGTTGCAACTTATATAAGGCATGTTGTGAAAAACGGCAGTTCTGTTTGGCTAGCCCAAAAAGAAGGAAGGGCAAAGGATGGAAGGGACAGCACCTCTCCAGCTCTAATAAGAATGCTCATTTCGGAAGGAGGGAAGGAGGCTTGGGAGAAGCTTAACGTCAAGCCTGTGAGCATTTCATATGAATGGGACCCCTGTGATTACATGAAGGTTAGAGAGCTTTTGATAAAAGAAAATGAAGGGGAGTATTTAAAAGAGCCAGGTGAAGATGAGATGAGTATGGCAAGCGGAATGACAGGCTGGAAGGGTAGAATTCATTTAGAATTTTGCAAGACTATTCCTTGGAAAGAAGTTGAGGGAAAACGGACTGAAAGGGCAATCGCGGAACTTGTCGATAGAGCTATCTACACCGGATACAAGATCTTCCCTAACCAAGTTATTGCAGCTGACAGATTGGGGCTTGAAGAACTTGTGGGATGTGCCTCAGAAATTAAAGTGACAGATGAAGACAGAACTTTGTTTTCAAATAGAATTGACAAGGTTGTCGAAGAGGTTGGGACAAATATTGCCAGCAAAGAAAAAATACAAAAAACTTTTTGCGAAATAATGGTGCAACCTCTCTTAGCTAAATATAAGGTTTCTTTAGAAACTAAATCTTTTTAATAGAGCTTCTACGGGCAAGCTCAGCGGTGACAATTGCTCCTGCAATAGCCGCATTTAATGATTCGGTAATCCCACTTCCAGGAATAGCCCATGATTTATTACAGACTGAGGCTAAATCTTCACTTACACCATGAGATTCCGATCCGATAACTAATGCCTCCGGGAAAAAATCGGAATGATATAAGTTCTCTCCGTTAGTGTCTAATGTAACTGCCTTAAGTTTAAACTCCTTCAATACTTCAACAGGGTCTGCAATGCAAATAGGGATTTTAAATACTGACCCCATTGAAGATTGTATTGTTTTAGAGTTCCAAACATCGACAGTCTTAGGTGAGCAAATAACACCTGATAAACCAAACCAGTCTGCAGTTCTTATCAAAGTTCCAACATTGCCTGGATCAGCCAAGTCATCTAAAATAAGAATTGTCCCAATGCCGTTATTGTCCTTATTCTTCAGCTTTTCGACAACAGCTGAAGAATCTATCTCCTCAATCTTCCCAACAGCAAGTACACCAGGTGCAGTTTTTAAACTCGACATAATCTGCATGTCTTTCGAACTCACATCAATTATTACGACCTCTTTTTTTTCAGCAAGCACTTTAATGACACTAAATTCAACACCACTTGTTACGTAAATGCGTAAAGTCTCAAACGCACTATTAAGCAATTCCTCAACGCCCTTATTTCCCTCCACAACCATAAGTTTTTCAACCCTGCGGTTTTCTCGGTGTCGAAGTGCTTTAATGGAATTTCTTTCGTTTTTTGTCAACATCAAAGAGGTGATCAGATTTATACCGCCCACAAGTTACGTCCTTATTCATTTAGGTTTAGGTCATCCGTTCTAACAGTATTAGATTTGCAAAAAACAAATAGCATGGGTTGGTTTCAGAGAAATACTGAGGGTATAAAAACTAAAACTATTGAGAAAAAGGAAATCCCCGAGGGAGCTTGGTACAAATGTCCGAGCTGTAAAACGGTTGTTTCTGCTCAAGAACACGAAGATGACCTCTGGGTATGTCAACATTGCGGCCACCATGAGCGTGTCGGTAGTACCGAGTATTTTGCACTGTTATTTGACAATGGCAAGTGTCGAAGCCTAGCTCCAAAAATGATTTCCGAAGACCCCTTAAATTTCACAGACACAAAATCTTACCCGGACAGATTAGAAGCTGCTAAGGAAAAGACTGGTTTAAACGACGCCTTAAGAGTCGCATCAGGTGAACTTGGCGGCAATCCAGTTGTAATTGCTTGTATGGATTTCGGCTTTATTGGAGGCTCAATGGGGTCGGTTGTTGGCGAAAAGATTGCAAGAGGAATCGATCACGCTATTAAGAAAGGCGTTCCATTCATTTGTATCTCAAAATCAGGTGGCGCAAGGATGATGGAAGCGGGTCTAAGCTTAATGCAAATGGCAAAAACCAGTGCTAAATTATCGATGCTTGCAAAAGCAGGACTTCCATACATCAGTGTTTTAACTGACCCTACAACAGGCGGTGTAACAGCTTCGTTCGCCATGTTAGGTGACTTAAATATAGCTGAACCTAACGCTCTCATTGCTTTTGCAGGTCCTAGAGTAGTTAAGGAAACAATAGGTAAAGATCTTCCAGAAGGGTTTCAAAGATCTGAGTTTTTATTAGAGCATGGATTCCTTGATGCTATTGTTCCAAGGAGTGAATTAAAGGCCAAATTGGACTTCTCAATTCGAATGCTACATGCTTCAAATTAAAAAGTGTTATTAGAAACTCTTAATGTACCTTTGCACAATTATTAATAAATCCGCATAACGGACATCTAAAGATTTCGCCATGTACTATTTAGACTCAGAAAAGAAGAAGGAATTCTTCAAAAAGCACGGGAAAGGAGTAACTGACACTGGTTCTCCTGAAGCACAAATTGCAATGTACTCATTCCGTATTGCGCACTTAACTGCGCATTTGAAAAACAACAAAAAGGATTACAACACTCAGCGTTCGCTCATTGCGTTAGTTGCTAAGCGTCGTAACGCTTTAGATTATTTAACAAAGAAAGATATTACTCGCTATCGCGAAATAGTAAAAGAATTGGGATTACGTCATTAATTCTAACACCTTTGAATCACAACACCATCTATCAGCCTTATCAGGCCTGTAGTTTGTTGTGATTTTTTGGTTTTTATGGATTGATAGATTTGGCTTGATTTTTGATGCATAGCAGAGCTTGATTGAATTGAGGAAGGCAAACATAGTAGAATAAACGAATTTGGATTTAAAGAGATATTAAGAGAGATAAAAAGAAGAAATGAATTACAAGGTACACAACCAAACTATAGATCTCGGTAACGGACGCGAGATCACACTAGAGACTGGAAAATTAGCAAAACAAGCAGACGGCTCAATAGTTCTGCGTTCAGGAAATACAATGCTCTTAGCTACTATTGTTAGTAGTAAAGACGCAAGAGATGATGTTGATTTCCTTCCATTAACTGTTGATTATAGAGAAAAGTACGCTGCTGCAGGAAGATTCCCCGGCGGTTTTTTTAAGCGCGAAGCTCGACCTTCTGATACGGAAGTTCTTGTAATGCGCTTAGTTGATAGAGCTTTAAGACCTATGTTTCCTTCAGATTACCACGCTGGAACACAGGTTATGGTTCAACTTATGTCAGCCGATGCTGAAGTTCTACCAGATAGTTTAGTTGGATTAGCTGCTAGTGCGTGTATCGCTGTTAGTGATGTTCCTTTTAACGGGCCTATCTCTGAAGTGCGCGTAGCACGTATCGATGGCGAGTTCATTATCAATCCACATCGCACAGAACTCGAGTCTGCTGACATTGACATGATGGTTGCAGGTACTATTGACAGTATCGTAATGGTAGAGGGTGAGATGAGTGAGGTTAGTGAGAATGAAATGGTTGAAGCTATTGAAGCTGCTGCTAAAGCTATCACTGCTCAGTGTGAAGCCCAAATTGCTCTCGCTAAGGCTGTTGGCACTCACGGTGTTAGTCGTGAATATTGCCACGAAGATCACGATGATGAACTGAAAGCTAAGGTATTTGAGACTCTTTACCCAACGATGTACGCTGCTGCTCAGAAGGAAAAAACTAAATCAGACCGTAAGGTTGCCTTCAAAGCAATTGCAGCTGATTTCGTTGCTACTCTTCCTGAAGACGTAACCAATGGAAAGGCGTTTATTCTCAAGTCATACCTACACGATGTCCAAAAGAAAGCTATACGCGATTTACTTCTTAACGATGGTATCCGTCTTGATGGAAGATCGTCAACAGATATTAGAGATATCTGGGGTGAGGTGAATTACCTTCCAAGTTGTCACGGCTCTGCTCTCTTCCAACGTGGAGAGACTCAAGCTCTAACTACTCTTACTCTTGGAACTAAGCAAGATGAGCAACTTATCGATGGGGCGCTTGTTCGCAAGAAAGAAAAATTCATACTTCACTATAACTTCCCCCCGTTTTCAACAGGAGAGGAGCGTCCACTTCGTGGAACGAGCCGTAGAGAGGTTGGTCACGGAAACTTAGCTCTAAGAGCTCTTAAGAAAGTTTTACCGCCTGTTGAAGATTGTCCTTACACAATTCGTCTCGTTTCTGAGATTCTTGAATCTAACGGTTCATCTTCTATGGCTACTGTTTGTGCTGGAACTCTAGCTCTTATGGATGGTGGAATCCAAATCAAAGCTCCTGTTTCAGGAATCGCGATGGGCTTAATCACAGATAAGGAGTCTGGTAAGTACGCTATCCTTAGTGACATTCTTGGAGATGAGGATCACTTAGGTGATATGGACTTCAAAATAACTGGAACTGAAGACGGAATTACTGCTTGCCAAATGGACATGAAAATCCAAGGTATTGGAATGGATGTTTTGCGTGAAGCTTTAGAGCAGGCACGTGAGGGTCGTCATCATATCCGTCATGAAATGATGAAGGTTATTGATAAACCAAATGATGACTTCAAACCACACGCACCACGTATTGTTGCGTTCAACGTTCCTGGAGATGCTATCGGAGCAATCATCGGACCTGGTGGAAAAATCATTCAAGAACTTCAAGCTGAGACTAACACGGATATTTCTATCGAGGATATCGACGGAGAAGGTCGTGTTGAGATTGCAGCTTCAGATAAAGCTGCAATTGACGATGCCGTTAAGCGCATCAAGCAAATTGCATTTCCACCTACTGTTGAGATAGGTGAAGTATATGAAGGAAAGGTTAAAACTATCATGCCTTACGGTGCCTTCGTTGAAGTTATGCCAGGAATTGATGGTCTACTTCACGTAAGTGAACTTGAGTGGAGACGTGTTGACAATGTTGAAGACATTCTTAAGGAAGGTGAAAATGTTAAATTTAAAGTTGTAGGCCGTGATCCTAAGACAGGTAAAATTAAGTTGAGTCGTAAGGTTCTTCTTGATAAACCTGAAGGTTATGTTGAGCCAGCTGCCCGTCCTCGTAATGATAGAGGAGATCGCCGTGATCGTGGAGAACGTCGTGAGCGTCGTGAGCGTCGTGACTAAAGTTGAGTTATGTTGAGGCGGGTGATTAAACATTAATATGAAATATAGTAAATAGATGAGGCAGCTAAAAATAACGAAACAGGTAACCAATAGGGAGACCGCGTCGCTTGATAAATATCTTCAGGAAATTGGTCGTGTAGATTTAATTACCGCGGAAGAAGAAGTTGAGTTAGCTCGTAAGATTAAAGCCGGAGATAAAGTTGCTCTTGAAAAATTAACAAAAGCCAATCTACGTTTCGTTGTTTCTGTTTCTAAACAATACCAAAACCAGGGGTTAAGCCTGCCAGACCTAATAAATGAAGGTAATTTGGGTCTTATTAAAGCTGCACAGAGATTTGATGAAACTCGTGGTTTTAAATTTATCTCGTACGCTGTTTGGTGGATTCGTCAAAGTATTCTTCAAGCTCTTGCAGAACAAAGCCGTATTGTTCGGCTTCCTTTAAATAAAATCGGGTCGATCAACAAAATCAACAAAGCTTTTGCTAAACTTGAGCAAGATTTTGAAAGACCTCCTACTGCAGTTGAACTTGCTGAGTCACTTGATATGACTCTTGATGAGGTTAAGCAAAGTTTAAAAAATGCTGGACGTCACGTGAGTATGGATGCTCCACTAAAAGAAGGCGACGAAAGTTCAAGTACGATGTACGACGTCCTTCGATTGGGAGATTCACCTTCGCCTGATGATATGTTAATGAAGGAAAGCTTACGTAAAGAGATTGAAAGATCGTTAAGAACTCTTACTCCACGTGAAGCTGATGTTATTCGACTATATTTTGGGCTAAATGGTGAACATCCGATGACTTTAGAAGAAATTGGAGAGCGCTTTGACCTTACTCGTGAACGTGTAAGACAAATTAAAGAGAAGGCAATTCGTCGTCTTAAGCATACGTCTAGAAGTAGAATACTTAAAGGTTATTTAGGCTAGACCTGACATAATACTATTAGAAAGAGCACTCGATTGGGTGCTTTTTTTATGTCCTGACTTTAATGGAAATCATTTCACCAGGAATATAAAATGATGAATCTTGTTATCTACATTAGAAAAATGAGAAAGGAATTCGCGATGATATCGTTTCATTAAGTAAAGATGTTCATATTTGCACTATGAGTAAAAGAGTGCTTGTCATATTTATGATTATAAATGTAATTGTTTGGGCATCTCTTCAGGGATGTACAAAAATCACATACACAACTGACTCAAACTCAATTCTTGAGTTTTCGGATGATACTCTGATGTTTGATTCTGTATTTACAACAATAGGATCTATTAGTTTGTATTTATCTGTCATCAACCCTCATGATCAAGCACTTCTTATTGATGAGATTGAGTTAGAGGGAGGAGAATTTAGCAGCTACAGGATCAATATTGATGGGCAAGGTTTAGATCCTTCAGGTGAAGAACTTGTAAGAATGGAAGATGTGACTATTTTACCAAACGACAGTTTATTCATTTTTGTTGAAGTTACTATTGACCCTACAAATACTTCTTTAGCCTTTATTAATGAAGACCGCCTAAGTTTTAAAGTTAATGGCAACGATCAATTTGTGGATTTGATTTCATATGGTCGCAATGCTGTGTTCCATCACCAGCCTGGAAATTGGTTTAATTATAACAATCCACCAGAAAATGTTCTGGAGTGCGAAGAGGTGTGGAACAGTGACTTGCCACATGTTATCTATGGCCCAATAAGGGTTGCGCCTGGCTGCTCTCTAACAATTGAGGCTGGAGCTGAGGTATATGTGCATTCGGGTAGTGGAATATGGGTTCAAGGAGGTAGCATAAATATTAACGGTACAATAGACGAAAAAGTAGTGTTTCAGGGAGATCGACTAGGCTCATCTTATCTCGACTACCCTGGACAATGGGGATTAGAGTTTCCATTAGAGTTTCAGTACGAAGGTGAAAATATATATTACACAGTAAGCAGGGGAGGGATTTGGCTTGATAGATCAACTAATTCATCTATTAATCACGCAATAATTAAGAATGCTAATGTGGGAATATGGGTAGACAGTTTAGACCAAGGCGCTGAGTATGCATTGAAACTTTCGAATACTAAGATTTACAATATGTCATCGGTAGGTCTTCTATCACAAGGCGGTTATATTAATGGGGTAAATAACCTTATTGCAGATTGCGGTGAAGCATGTGGAGCTTTTACGTTGGGAGGTAAAATTGTGATGCACTTGAGTACGTTTGCGAACTACTGGGTTGATGGTTCTGTTAGGCAAGGAAGTTCAGTATATATAAATGACTGGTATGAAAGTTCAGGGGATATTATACAGCATAGACCTTTTGAAGAAGGAACGGAGTTCAGAAATTGTTTAATTTGGGGAAACAATGCTGAAGCAAATGATTTTGATGAGCTAGTCTCAAGTTTATACAACCCAAGTATTTATTCTAGCCCATTGTTTACTTCATGTGGATTAGATGTTCAAGATGAAGACTTCCCGAACAACCTGCTAGATATTAATTGCACTACCGATATTGCCCCCGATTTTGTATCTACTTTTGATAGAAACTTCCATTTAAATGGGAATAGTACTGTTTGGCAAGGAGTTTCATCAACACCTCCTTTTGATGCGTCAGATGTGTCGAAAGATTTAGATGGACAACCAAGGTCAACTTTCAGTCCAGATAGAGGTTGTTTTGAAAGGCAATAATGGAAACTTCTTTAACTAACTCTCGTATGATAGATAAATATTATTCAAATTAAAGATTAATGACTACTGGTATTTTAGATGCTCTAACACAGCTATTCGCTCTTTTCGCTTCTGGACGTACAGAGAAGGAAGAGCTTGCGGGTAGACAAGCTGCAAATAAATATCTGTCAGGTCGATTGTCTAAATCTGTAGTCGACAGGTACTTAGCTAATTATGACACTCATTTAGATACTTTTAGATTAAAGAAAAATAGCGGGGAAGTAACTGAAGCAAAGAGGTTATCTAAACTATCAACAAAACTCTTAAGAACGTGTTCTAGAATAAATAAGGAATTACCTCAAAGAGACAAATCAGTAGTTTACTTAAGGCTGCTAGAATTTGTTAATTCAACTGATGCTCACTCTAACTCAAAGGGGTTTTTAGAAGCTGTAGCATCCTCTTTTTTACTCCACAATACCGATGTTTTAGGTATTCAAGCACTTGTAAACGCTAGTTCTGCTACTATTGGTTCAGCTGAGGGTGCATTTATTTATGGGGAGTTCGGGGGGTATCGACTTTCAAATAACTCACTTTTTTTAGTGAAGCATTTTGGTAATGAAGCTGTCTACCTGAATAACCAACCTGTTACAGACAGGAGTATATCTATTATGGTTCCTGGGTCTGTAATCAAAATTGAAAACAAGTCTAGGGTATTCTTCAGTGATTTAATAAGACAGTTTTTAGACAGCCCTGAAGTTCCTAAGATAGATTTCGATGCAAAAGGGATTAGTCATTACTTCAAGTACCCTAAAGAGCAAGCTATTCATGAATTATACTTGAAAGAACGAGAAGGCACCCTTGTTGGTATTATGGGAGGTAGTGGGAGCGGGAAGTCAACTCTATTAAATATCTTAAACGGGACTATAAAACCTTTATTCGGTAATGTGTTACTGAATGGTGTAGATATTCACGAAGAGGCAACTAAAGTAAATGGAATAATTGGCCATATAGCTCAGGAGGACGCCCTTATGTCAGAACTTAGTGTAAGAAATAATTTACTTTATAGTGCAAAACTGACTTTCGGGGAACTCTCTAATACGGAGATTGATATTAAGGTAGATGAGACTTTACAGAGTTTAGGATTATGGGAAATCAAGGACTTACGGGTAGGATCAATCTTAGATAAGACTATATCTGGAGGCCAAAGAAAGAGACTTAATATCGCCTTAGAATTAATAAGAGAACCTCTCGTTTTATTTGTTGATGAACCCACTTCTGGATTATCGAGTTATGATAGCATTCAGATTATGGACTTACTTAAAGAGCTTTCCCATAGAGGGAAATTAGTTTTTGCCGTAATACACCAGCCTTCATCTGAGATATTCAAGCTTTTTGACAAATTTTTAATGTTAGATCTAGGTGGATATCCAATTTACTATGGTGACCCTACAAGCATTATCCCGTATTTTAAAAGAATTACGAATCAAGTAGATCCAAATCAATCAAGTTGTCTGCAATGTGGTAATATCAATCCTGAACAAATTTTTGAGACAATAGAAACTCGAGAAATTGATGAGTATGGGAATATTTCCAACAATAGAAAAATTAGTCCCGAGGAATGGAATGGGTTTTATATTGAAGAAACCAAGAGCACTGACGGACGAGACGATAAAGATTTAAATTTTCGTGAGCTTGGCGCTATAAATTCTTCTCCATCAGGGGTTTCACAATTCTTAAGTTTTTTCTCTAGGGATCTTTTTTCTAAACTCACAAATAGGCAGTATTTATTAATAAACTTACTCGAAGCACCTATGCTAGCTGCACTGTTATCACTGTTTATGAGATATACTCCCGAGGGAGGTAGTTATATATATAGGACAAGTGAAAACATTCCTCAGTTCTTATTTATTTCAGTAATAATTTCTTTTTTCCTTGGACTAAGTGTTAGTGCTGAGGAAATACATCGTGACAAGGCAATTCTTAGACGTGAAAGATTTTTATTTTTAAAATGGGGTAGGTATTTAGAAGCAAAAATTGCGGTTAGCTTTATTGCTTCATTTGTCCAAACAATAGGTTTTGTTGCAATATCACATCTTATATTAGAAATCCCTGGTATGTTTTGGATACATGTGCTCGTGTTGTTTAGCGTATCTATGTTTGGGAACCTTATAGGATTAAACATTTCTACTGCATTTAAGTCTGCCAAAGTGATTTACATGATAATACCTCTTCTCGTTATTCCTCAAATCATTTTCGGTGGAGCAATCGTCCGATTCGATAGGTTTAATCATTGGTTCACGCATGAGACACACGTACCATTACTAGGGGACTTAATGGTCTCAAGATGGGCTTTTGAAGCTCTTTCTGTACATGCGTACCGAGAGAACGAATATGAAAAACACTTTGTAGAATTTGATGATGTAATTAAACATGCAGCATGGAGGAGAGATTTTTGGTTAGAAGAAATATGCAATTCTTCCAGGAATGAATCATGGAATGAACGTGAGTGGGAGAGGGCTGGCATAGAATTAAGGGCTTGGTCTATTGACGTGCCAAAAGAAGGACCTGAGAATGAGAGTGAATGGAAAGCTGCGTATAATATTGCTTACCACAAGGCTTTTAAAGATAAAGATGGAGTTAAGGCAAAGCTTATTGACAAAGGTGTTCTCCTAGAATTAAAAAATGATAATTATAACAATGAAATTGCCGAATGGGTCTTACAGGAAGATAGGTCTGTTAGGATTTTAGATCTAGAGCAAGGGTTAAGCCCTACCGCTTCACCGATTCATCATCACACACGAGATGTTTCAGGGTGGAATGCACCATATTATTCAGCGTCTAAAAGGTTTTTAGGGCAAGGCATGAAGACACCGTTTTACAACGTGCTAGTGCTTTGGATCATGACAGCTATTGCCTGGGGTATTTTAAGATTCAAGCCCTTTAATTAGGACGAGTGGCGTAATCTATCCTTCAATAATAATTAACTTAAATGGCAGATCTATAATAGCATCATAGTCTTCTCCAGCTTCAAGCATATCCTCATCATCTTCCTCGTAATGCCAATTTACTTGAGCTTCAATATCTGCGGATTCTATTCTCTTAAGTAAATCCATTAAACATTTTGAAGAGCTGGTATTAAAATACTCAAGATTGATGTTTACTTCAACGAAACCTTCTGAGCTGCATAATGTATCAGTCCAAGCTATTAAAGACGAGTAAAATTCAATTGAATTTTCAGGAATACTACGACCCGAGAGGCTAATAGTTCTAGCCTCTGCTATAAATGACACTTCAGGTGTCTTAGGGGTGCCTGGAATAAAGATGTTTTCCATTTTAAGCTTTAATTGGTTTTAAATGAACCGAAAGACAAAAGAGCAATTTATCTTGAAGCGAAGGTAATAACTCCGACTCAATGTTTCCATTTGAGAGTTTTGCAAGTTCTAATAGCCCCATTCCACCACCACCGTGTTCACTTCTGCAATCACTAATCATCACGCTTTTTTTTAATGATCTAAGTTCATCTTCTGATATAGCATTAATAGCACATAAAGCAGAAACTAACTCATCTGATTGTTTAGTATCTACTAAATTAGTAGTACAGAGTGAAAACCTGTTATCAGATTCTGACTTTGAAAAGACAAATAATGAATCAGCTGTAGATGAATGGTGAATTAAATTTTGAATTAATTCAACAGCAACTTTAAAGATTTTTTTTGATTCAGGACGTGTAACTGTAGAATTAGAATTTAAATATCTCTCGATCCAATTAAGAATATGAGTAGAAGTCTGTTCTTTAAACACCCCCCTGTACGAGAAAATTATTATATCACCTTGTGCTACAGGGTATTGATTCGGGTTTGGTGATGAACTTTTTAATTCCGAGTACATATATCTAAGTTACATGGATTATCCCCAAATTTGCAACATCATGAAGAGAGAATTCAACAATGAATGGTTTGCGGCTTGGTTTGACTCGCCAGCATATCATGTTCTATATGGTAATCGAGATAATGATGAAGCTTTAAACCTTATCGAAAACTTAGATGGAATTCTATCATCTGAGGTTAAAAAAGTACTTGATGTTGGCTGTGGTGCTGGAAGACATGTAGTCGCTTGGGAAAAGCTCGGCTATCAAGCTAGTGGATTTGATTTGAGTTCAGAGAGTATTAGGCTGGCTAAATCTAAGACCACAAACGCTGACTTTAGAGTCTTAGACATGAGAGATTTAATGAACCAAACAGAGTGGACAGATGAGTTTGACCTTATCTCAAATTTATTTACCAGTTTCGGATATTTTTCTAAAGAGGAAGAGCACAAGTCAGTTCTAATTGGGTTTAATCACGCTTTAAAGCATGGCGGTTTATTAATCTTAGATTACCTCAACGTTCCATATTCTCTGTCTAGGCTAGTGCCATCAGAAGTCGTGAGTATCGATAATTACACTTTTACAATCGAGCGATATCTAAAAGATGGATTCTTTCAAAAATCAATAAGTTTTAAATCTCCTAAAGGGAAGGATTATAATTTTATTGAACAGGTTAGGGCATGGACGGCAAATGATTTGAAAATACTATTATTAGATGTAGGTTTGCAGACCGAGAAAATATTTGGGGATTATGATTTAGGTGATTTCTCTGATGATTCTCCTCGCTGTATTATTGTTGCTAGAAAAATACTTGATTTATAAATGATATTAACAGGTTTAGCATTATTATTTGTTGCGCTAATCGGTGGATTAGCTTTAGAGCTCTTTGGGGATAGAGCAATGAACAACTTATCCATAATCCTTGCTTT
>Ga0206679_10000923_pt1 | contig 24538 bp, 17 predicted proteins | sample M110012015metaG_FD_155464 | JGI IMG/M metagenome (GOLD analysis project Ga0206679, IMG submission 155464) | Ammonia-oxidizing marine archaeal communities from Monterey Bay, California, United States - M1 100m 12015 | ecosystem: Environmental > Aquatic > Marine > Intertidal zone | place: USA... | reverse complement strand
GACCTGTTATTGGTGTACCCGCATATCGAGAATCTGCGTCGTTTTGTGAAATCATTAAAACAGTGTTCATAGTGACATCAGGTGAAATATCGTAGGATGATTTTAAGAGTAATCCATTTCGTTTGCCCCTTGGAACCGCAATAATATCCTGGGCATAGTCATAACCACAGCGTGTCATTGCATCGTATACGGCCCCATATCCTGCACCTGCATATGGATACCATTTGTAAGAATTAGGGTAATCCGGATTTGAGTTTGTGCCGTCATCCGATACTTGGCCGTAAAGACCAACACCACCTACTGGTGCATCAGGACATCTCGAGTCTGCTACATATCCAAAATAACCCGAGTAGAAAGTACCTGGGAACCCAAAGGAAGAATAGGACTCGTAGTCATAGGCGTGATCCCATTCAGTGTCTCTCCAATACATTGGTCTTTGATCGTAGTGTTGTATGGTAAAAAAGACGTTACCTTTAGAATTAGATGCTCCTCCTGTGATCGTTGCTGCTGTGTATTCAGCTCCTGGTGTAGATGGTTTACCTGAAGTGATTGAAAACTCCATGCCATCAAAATCTTTACGGGTAATAATGTTAACCACACCGCCAATCGCATCCGAGCCGTAAATTGCTGATGCACCGTCTCTTAGAATGTCGATTCGTTCAACAATGGCAAGAGGTATTTGGTTTAGGTTTGCCGCCGCACCACCTGAGCCTCCAGTTCCTGAAACTCTTCTACCATCAAGTAAGAGCAAGGTTCTTTGAGATCCCAGTCCTCTTAATGAAATTTCATTAACAACTGCTTGTCCGTTGGCATAGCCAGACGTTTCTCTAAATGAACCAAATGAGTTATATGGCGTATTCTGTAGCACTTGTGCAACAGTTTCAAAACCAGACAGCTCAATCTGCTCACGGGTAATTACTGTCACGGGACGAGCAGTTTCAATATCTGTCTGCTTTAGACGTGATCCTGTGATTTCAATTGCACCTAATTCAGCTGCATCCTCATCGTCATCTTGAGACATTGCAGGTATTGTAATAATTAAGGCAGTAACGCTTAAAGTAACAATGAATCCTGTTACTTTTTCCAATAGGTTAATCTTCATTAAACTTTTCTCCTAATTCAGTAAAAAACACGCGTAGAAAGCAAACCCCACAACCTATATTGTTGATTCTCAATGGTTTACCTCTTATTAACACTTATTCTCAGGCATCTAAGACTATTGTGCAAGTTAAAATTAAAAAGAGTCAGAAGCAGCAAAAGCTTGCAAACAAATGATTTCATTCAATATTAGTTACTAATGTTGTATAGATACAACAGAATTCAAGGTTTTACCAGTTAATAAAAAGTTCCTTCACTTTTTGATTGCACTGCTTTTAAGTCACTGTATGATTGAAAAAAAATTTAAATTAAATAGATGAACAAACAAAGCAAATTTCTTATATCTATCGCCATATACTGTTTTATATTTATTAAGCCAGCTGTCGTTGGCGCACAAACATTGGATGAAGAATTAAAGAAATGTTCTGAAATTACAGTCTCTCTCATTCGCTTACAATGTTATGACAGATTAACAAAGAAGCCAGAAGTAAGATCAGTACAGGCTTCAAATCAACCTAAACGCAAGAAGATATTCCAGAGACGTTCCAGAGATAAAGTAGCCATAAAAGAGGAACAAAAGACCACAACCGAAGAAACAAGCACTGATGCTTCAGTTATACGTAAGTCTGATAACATTAATGAGTCATCGGATAACTTTGGAAAAGTTATTGAAAGCGAGACAAATGAAATTAGTTCAAGAATTAGTGGACAATTTAATGGGTGGGATGGTGACACTAAATTTAATCTTGAGAACGGTCAAATATGGCAACAATCAGGGAATGGAATTCTGAAAGTCTCAATGAATAATCCCAAAGTCACCATTGAAAAAGGTAGGTTTGGAGAATTTATTTTTTCAGTTGAAGGCTATAACTCTAAAGTGAAAGTTAAACGAGTCAAATAAACGTTCAATGAACTATCTGATTGGCCTACTTATAATTCTAGCTATAATACTTGGTCCGTCAATTTGGGTTCAAAGGACCATTAAGAAATACAATTCCCCAGATGATCGATACGCTTTCACAGGTGCTAAATTTGCAAGAAAATTACTGGATGCATTGAAGCTACAAGATGTTCAAGTTGAATCCACCAACCTTGGTGATCATTACGATCCAACAACAAAAATGGTTCGATTAACCGAAGATAAAATGACATCTAAATCACTTACTGCAATTGTAGTCGCAGCACATGAAGTCGGTCATGCTCACCAACATTCAACAAGTTATTTACCGTTTAGATTAAGAACATTATTGGTTAAGACGATGGCACCAGCACAAAGGTTCGGGGCGTTAATATTAATGGCAGCACCAATAGTATCCTTGATCACCAGGACACCTGGGCCTGGACTTATTATGTTATTGGGAGGTTTTCTTACACTGGGGATGAGTACAATAATCCATTTAGTAACGTTGCCAACAGAATGGAATGCAAGTTTCAGCAGGGCGCTTCCTATGCTTGAAAAGGGAGAAATATTAATAGAGGGTGATGATGTGTTTGCTAGAGAGATTCTTACTGCCGCAGCACTAACTTATGTTGCAGGGTCCTTAATGAGTCTTATTAATATAGCCAGATGGTGGACCATCCTCAGACGAGGGCCGCTATAAAAAAAGGGCGCTAATTAAATTAGCACCCTTTCTTATTATTTGATTTCGAAAAATCTAAAGATTAAAAATCAAATTGCATACCAAGTCTTACTCTTCTCGGAGTTTGGAAATTGGTCGGCAATTGATAGTTAGGATTTGTAACACCGCCTGATTCACCGTACTCATTCAAGTCGATTACATTATCTGAATCAAAGACGTTAAACACATCAAATCTGAAAACTAATCGATCAGAAACTCGATACGTCAATAATGCATCAAGGGTTTCAATTGTGTCACTTTCAAACACACTCGCTCTTGGCGTGAGTTGGCCTTCACAGTACCACGATGAATCACCGTATGCGGATGCAAACACATCGGTTGGATGTGTTCCAATACAACCAAATTTTCTTGGTGATTCTATTCTAAATGCCATACCTGCAGTGATCTTGTCATTAATTGCTTTTGTTCCAAAAACTTTTAACAAGTGTCTTCTGTGATTTGGCAGATAACCGTATGAACCGTCAGTAAGACCTGGTTGGTCAAAGTCTTGGGTAATACCGGCATCGTCTTGTCCATTATCAGACTTAACAGTACCTTCATAGTTACCTTTAGTGCTTGACCAAGTGTACGATGCTCTTAGGCCCCAATCACCATCAAATGGTCTATCAAGGGCAATCACCACCGCTTTATATTTCCTACTAACCTTAGGATAGTTAAGGTCTGCTGCTGAAAGGTCCACAGTAGTTTCTAATTCAGGAAGATACACATTCATGTCCGATCCAGGATTAGTCAATACGTATTGATGGAAACCAGTCCAGATATCAGCACAACCGGCTATACTATTCTGAGTGCAATAAGCAAGAACAGCTGCATCAATCGCAACGTCTTCAATGGTTGAAGCGAGTTCTCTTGAAGTGTATGTGATACCAAGATCAAACCCGTCAAGCCGTCCGCCTTCAAGAGTTTGAGCGTACCCAATGATATACTCTTCTTGATACATAGGCTCTAGAGAATTATCTGTGGTTGATCTAGTGTCTGGAACTGAGCCGTCACCATAGACAGTGGTATTAACTTTAGTTCCAAAAGTTGGACTATTAGAACCGTGTTGATCAGCAGTGGTTTCATAGAACTCATGAATATAAGTTTCACCACCAGCCATTCTGATATTAGTGTTGGCTGCAATGGGTAAATAATATTCACCATAAGATCCAAACACCTTTCGGTTACCGTCACCATCGATATCATAAGTAACCCCTAATCTAATGGCATCTTGATCTTCAGTTTTAACAAACGTTTCACCGTTAGCATTTTTATTATCATAACTTGATCGTCTGATACCTGCGTTTACCATCAATTGGTCAGAAACTTGCCAACTGTCTTGAATGTATAGAACTTCTTGCTCAGTATCAAATGAACCACCGTTGATATACGTTCTATGTCTAACATAGGGTTGTCCAGCGTCAGAGTTTCCAGTGTAACTAGCGTATGAAGGAGAATTAAAATACATATAGTAAGCACCACCAGAGTTGATTGTGTTATCAACTGCAGTCAATTCTTCTTCTTCATAACCTAATCGGAGATGATGGTCGCCTAGATAGTAGTCGATATCATAACGCATGATTTCTCTTTCATCGTCACCGACACTGATACTAAAGTTTGTCCAAGTACCGCATGGAAGCCACCCAGTTCCTGGATTTGAGTCACTAGAAGGATGCAGATAACAGGCTGCTGCTGCATCATTAGCTCCAGAGGTAGTTCGGTTGTATTCGTTACTACCGTAGGTAACAGCTGCGGTTAAATTATCAGTAATTAGAAAAGATGCTTTCCCAATGTGATTGTCACCGCCGACGTTATAAAAACTTGGCCCAATTAAAGAAGTTGCACCTGTATCATGATCATAAGAATATGTGTCTTCAACATTTTGTGAATCATCATTGAAGTAAGTATATTCAAGGTGAACTTTTTCACCAGCGTAGAAGTCTAATTTACCGCCAAAGAAAGTTTCATCTGCTTTATAGACATACTGTTGGGTAAGACCCGTATCTACATACTCATTATCTTCTGGATTAACTAAAAGGTAAAAGAACAACATATCTTTGATGATTGGACCACTAGCCCAGACGTTGATTTCAGTTAAATCTCTTTCATCAAGATGATTTCTAGAAGCATAGGTATCAGGTTTATCTTCATAAAGACTGTCGGGGTAAAAAGAGACATTCATACCAAATTCAAAATCATTACTTCCACTTTTTGTTACAGCATTTACTACACCACCTGTGGCTTTACCAAACTCAGCTTGGTAACCACCAGTTTTAACTTCAACTTGGTCATAGAATTCAAACGGCACTGAAGATGCACCTGTAAAGTTTCTAAAGTTAGTGGTGTTTAAGCCATTAACAATATAAACGTTCTCAGCTGGTGAAGAACCACCAATTGAGGCCAGATTACCAAATGCAGCATCACCGCTTTGAGTTCCTGGGGCTAGCAATTGAATAGCAGTAATATTTCTTGCAACAGGCGTCGTATTGATTAAGTCATCAATATCCACACTGATTCCAGTGGTAGTAGAGTCAAAATCTTTAACTTCCCGTGCACCTGCAGTAACCACCATTTCTTCCATTGAGCCTGAACCCAAAACGAAGTTATAAGATGTGTTACCGAGTCTTATGTTTACACTATCGTTTAATGTTTGATAACCACCTGCTGAAATCGATACACTGTATGTACCCACAGCCAGAAGTGGCATGCTTATTGATCCATCTGATCCAGTTACAGAATTTCTTGATACACCAGTTGATGATGAAGAGACGGTAACATTCGCGCCAGAGATAACGGCGCCAGATGAGCTTAGAACTTTACCATTCAATGTTCCACTGGTCGCATCTTCTGCAAACGCAGACGGTGCTAAGCCAAGAACCATGAATGAAAAAACTAAACCAATTAGTTTATTTCTAATCATTTAACTATTCCCCATATATAAATTTGAGGGTTAGCATTATCCTTATGTGTGTAGGTAATCTCAAACCAATACACAGGTATTTTTTTTATTAAGTGTTGTATAAAAACAAAAAAATGCAAAGAAAAGATAATAAACCTATGTATATCAATTAATTAAAGGAATATAATTTTATCACCTAATTTGATTTCTAACTCTTCGGCTAATCCTCCATTGACCTCTAGAACCCATTTTACTTTCAGTTTTGATGAAATACTTTTTAAATTCAATGGTTTAGCATCATTATGTATCTTGATTATAGCTTGATCCTTATCGATAAATAGAAGATCGAGGCTAATATAGGTATTTTTCATCCAAAACGAAGCTATTCTTGGAGAATCGAATTTAAAAAGCATCCCATAATTACGAGGTAGACTCTCTACGTGCATTAAACCTTTTTTTCTTTTGGATTTAGTATCTGCAATATAAACCTCAAATTTATGAAATCGATCCCCTGAGCTTAATTTGACAATGTTCTTGTCCCAACTCCCTAACTCTTTTAGAGCAAGATTATCTGCTGTCACAGCAAAGGAGGACGTCATTAAAAGAAAAACCAGTAGTTTTTTTGACCTAGTTAATGAAATATCAATGTGCATGTGCATATCCTTAAGCTCAGTCAACCTTATAAAAAAAGGGCGGTTATTAACCGCCCTTTTAATTTGCTTCCGCTTCTTACGTTGACTAGTTAACACCATACGTAAGATTTAAGAACACATATCTTCCGAAGGCATCAAAATAGGCAGGGAATGTATTACCATTTCCTGGCGCTGTTCCTGCATCAGAAGTATATCCTGGTTCTTTATCCATCAGATTACTGATACCTACAGTTAATTTAGTATCTTTAATACCATAATAATTTGCAGTTAAATCAAAATACGTAAAGGAGTCAAAATCTATGCTATTAGCATTTAGATCGGTTGTTTCTCCTAAATGACGAAGACCTAGAACAATATCTGTATTTCTGTTAGTAGATAGAGTCGCGGTATAAGTGCCCATAAAGTCAGGCATTGGATTCTTACCACATGATCCACCCCAATTGCCAGCACAGGTAATCGCAGCTTCTCCAGGTAGCTCAATGATTTCATAGCTATCCAAGAAAGTACTGACCCCTTCTAATGCCAGTGAACCAAATCTGGTGTCCATGTTGTAATCAAAAATGATATCAACACCTCTTGTGGATTCTTCACTAATGTTAGTTAACTGAGTACTGATATAACCACCAGTTAGCCATAAAGTTCCATTAACAGGGTGTCGATTGATTAGATTACAAAATCCATCTGCTCCAGTTTCGATACATTTATCTAAAGCAGTCTTTGCACTTACTGCACCAATACCGTCTTCAACAGTGATATCAAAGTAATCGATTGTCAAAGCTAAACCTGGGAATCGAGCTGGTGTAAGAATTACTCCAGCAGTAAATGATTCTGATTCTTCAGGCAATACATTTGGATTACCACCGCCTCTAATGTTGTATTGATCAGCTGGTGATTTAAGATCAGTTCCATAAAGACTTGCAGAAAGACCAGTCAGTGCACATGCAGATGCTGATGCTATTGGCGCAGCGCCTGTGTCTGGATCCATTCCGCAAGGGTCATAATCTAGATCGACAAGACCGTCAGATACTGCACTAAACATTTCACCTATTGTTGCATGTCGTTGCGCAGTTTGGAATGAAGCTCTTAGTGAGACACTCTCACTAGCAGTCCAGTAAGCACCAACCTTAAAGGCTTCAGTGTCCGCCCCAGTTGAATAATCTGCAAAACGAGCACCTAAATCCACACTGAAGTTATCTCTGACCGGTAAAGCCATTTCAAAGAACACTTCATCGACATCATATTCACCAGCTAGTGGCAATGTAGCGCCACCAGAACCAGATCTATCTCCAGTTCTACTTGATAAGTCAGGTCTGTAATCTGAACTCATTTTCTTATTTTCAAAGCCAACAACAAGCTGAGCATTGCTCGGTGCTTTAGGAAGTGAGAAACCGAGTTCGCCAGTCACATAACCAGCGGTGATAAGTTGTGATAGATTACCGTTAATATAGGTCGCATTTGCAATGTAGTTTTGAAGTTCTTGACCTCCATCCCATACTCCTTGCAGTCCACCATCGCCCGGAAGACCTCCATTAAATAAAGGATAAGGCATACAAGATGAGTCAGTGCCGTTCAAAGCAGAAACACATGTTGGTACACCATTAATTGAAACAATATCCACGGCATTGTTAATAGCCCTAACTGATAAATCATTCCTGTATTCGTTTTGGTAGTCAACTCGAGTGGATTGAACATTCAGATCATATGACCAATTGTCATTGAAGTCTCCTCTTATACCAGCAGTGTTTACAAAGTTCTTATAGAAGAATGCACCTTGTCTTGGGTTACCCTCAACATTACGTTTGAGGTGATATGTTGGGGCACCGTAATCGATAATATCCCCATTACCCACAGCAATATCTAAAGCTGAAATGTAGGCTAATGCGGCAGCTCCTGATGCGAAATCTGGAGCATGGTCTCCACCCATTCCAACCCATTGTCCACAAAGCACATCATGTTGTTGTGCTGACATGAGTGGGTTGTAACAAGGAAAACGTGTAATGTTTCCAAATGTTCCTGAATAAGCAATTTGTGCAACTGATTCAGATTTCATGTATCTGGATTCTACATAGGCCGTAACATTATCACTGATGTCATAATGGCCGAATAAACCGGCATTGTAACGAGTGTCAGGTCTTTGGAAATAGTTTGTTGGGTTGTAGTTATAGGCTTGTCCTTCCCTAGGCATAAGAGTATCGCCCACTATTTTGTGATCAAGTCTTGGAGAGGTTCCATCAGCTAGTGTAAAACCATAGGCTCCGTATAAGCCAAAATCAGCAAATCGTCCTGGAGGGATAGTTGAAGAACCACCACAACCTGAATAACCACTTCTTAATGCACATGCTGAGATATCAAAATCACCTTGAAGAATTGGATCCGTGTCAGTTTTTTCTACAAAAGCTGTCATGTGTCCTCTTCCATCATCGATATCACCACCAAAAGCAAACGATACTTTTGTGGTATCTCCAACAGTGATGTTTTTATCTGCCAATGCATAATCATATGATGCGACTAAATCTCTTAGTTCGCTATTGTCATTTTTATGCTGATAGAAACTATGAGTTATGCTCGATCTAAAGCCTTCAAAGTCGTCATCAAGAACGAAGTTAACAACTCCCGCCACAGCGTCTGAACCATAAACAGAGGTCGCACCCCCTGTTAGTACTTCTACTTTATCTAGAAGTAGTGTAGGGATACTGTTTAAGTCGGCACAGTTACCGCCACCAGTTGTTCCTGGGGCAAGTCGTTTGCCGTTTAAAAGTACTAAAGTTCTGCCGCAACCCATGTTCCTAAGATTGACAGAAGCAGTACCACTTGCACCGTTGGAGTTAGTAATAGTTTGTCCAGGTGAAATTTGAGGTAAGTCATTTAGGTAATCTTCTACCCTAGTCAGACCTCTATTCTCTATGGCTGCAGCGTCCACAGTTGTTATGTGTGAAGAACTGACTATGTTTGAATCTTGGATTCTTGAGCCAGTCACGGTAATTTCTTCTACTTCACCACTTTCTTCTTGGGCCATTAGTAAAGATGAATTTACTAAAAAGAACGCCATAGGATATATGACAAAAGAAAGTCTATGTAAAGCAGACAATTTGGTTTTATTCATTGTTTCTCTCTCTGTTTAAAAAAAATAAGAAAAATATTATTACAAATTTCTTCCAAAAAGTGTAATAAAGTTTATGACTGTACATATAACCATTTGTTTTATTGAGTTGCACTACCTTTTGCTACAAAATATTTGTTTTTTAACAACACATTGAAGACGGGATAAAAAAAACCATATTATCAACATAATTTAAGCCACATCTAATGCATATAATTTATAATACAAAATGATACCCAAGCATGAGTGAACGCATAATGTTTAAAACCCAGAGTGGCAAAAAATACAAGCAAAGAGATGGAATAGTAGCCATCAAAGACGGTATAAAAATACAACAGATAACAACCAATAAAACTGCTCCAATAAAACCCAACTGGTTTAAAGTACCACTTCCTAGGGGAACAAATTTTCGTGATCTTAAGTCTATAGTTTCTGAATATCGGCTGGCTACAGTTTGTGAGGAATCAAAGTGTCCTAATATTGGAGAGTGTTGGAATCATAGAACTGCTACGTTAATGGTATTAGGTAGTGTCTGTACTAGAGCCTGTCGATTCTGTGCGGTTGATACTGGTAATCCAAAAGGTTGGTTGGATTCTTATGAGCCTGAGCACATTGCTAAAACTGTTGCATTTATGAACCTAGATTATGTGGTTGTTACCTCAGTGGATAGAGATGATCTTGAAGACGGGGGAGCAACTCATATTGCGTCTTGTGTCCTAGAGACGAAGACGCTTTGCCCAAAGGTTACCGTTGAGGTTCTATCACCAGATTTTAGAGGCAATTTAGAGCATTTAGATATTTTGCTTAATTCAGGTTTAGATGTGTTTGCACAAAATCTTGAAACAGTTAAAAGACTCACACAACGGGTCAGGGATCCTAGAGCTGGCTATGAGCAGACTCTTAAAGTCCTTGAATACGCTGCCAAACAAGATGTAATCACTAAATCTAGTTTAATGCTTGGCTTAGGGGAAACTTTCGAAGAAATGAAACAGACAATGACTGATCTATTTAACTGTGGTGTTGAGATACTTACACTCGGACAATACTTAAGACCCACTGTGAACCATTTGCCTGTTGAGCAATATATTAGTCCAGAGACTTTTAGGGATTATGAGTTCTTGGGGCATCAGATAGGCTTGAAAGAAGTGGTCGCAGGGCCCTTAGTTAGATCCAGCTATCGTGCAGACCAGTCATATAAAAGATTAAATAAGCTAACCAATGATTAGATTAAGAAACAACACATTAATCATTTTCAACTTTAGTATTGTCTTGTTGTTGTCTTCAATGAATCTTAACGCAGCTCTTCTTGTTAGTGAAAGAGAGATCGTAGTTCAATCTGAACAGCAATGGGAGCAAATGATAAATTCTATCCCCATATCGAGGGATCTTAAAAAAAGAACTTTAGTTCGTTGCGTTGCAAGAAACATCATTAAGCAAATAGAAGAACCCTATAGCAGCTTTGATTGGGAGATCGAGGTTTTTCAAGATCCTGATGCTAATGCTGTGGTGCTTCCTGCGGGTAAGATAGGGGTTAATACGGGTCTTTTTGAAGTTGCGAGTAACCCTAATGAGTTGGCTGCTGTTATTGGCCATGAAATAGCTCATGTAACTAATAAGCACAGTTATGAGCGAGCAAAACGATCAAAACGCACACAAGTAGGAGCACTTATAGGTTCAGCCGTGGTGGCAAGCAAAATAGCCAGCAAGCCGATCTATACACAGTCAGACCTCTATGAAGCAAACAATCAAATTAACGCGATCAATACTATGTCACAAGTTATGGCAACTTATGGATTGAATTTACCTTATGCAAGAGAGCAGGAATCAGATGCTGATAAATCTGGAATTATTTTGATGGCTAAAGCAGGCTTTAACCCCATAGCAACGATGAGTTTATGGAAAAAAATGAAGGAAAAAGATGCAGAAAAAAGGATGCCAGAATTTGCTAGCACTCACCCTTCATCGGCTAACAGAATTAGTGGTCTTGCTAGCCAACTTTCTAAAGCGCTAGAGGCATATAACAAGGTTGAGAAAAAGCCGAATTGCAATTTTTAGTTATGATCCCTTTAGCTGATGATAATCCGACTCATTCTAAACCAATCATTACGATTGGATTGATCGTAATTTGTTGCATTGTTTTTCTGTGGCAATTGGGTTTGGGGCAGTCAAACAGAGCTGCAATTCTTGCATTGGGAGTGATTCCTGCCAGTCTTTTGCAAGGAGCTTTATTGCCTGAAGCTCTAAGGTGGGTTAGTCCAGAGTTAACCTTAATCACTTCTATGTTTTTACATGGAGGGTTTATGCATCTGATTGGGAATATGCTTTATTTATGGATTTTTGGGGATAACGTGGAAGACATATTGGGCAAACCTGTGTTTATCATTTTTTATGCTGTATGTGGAGTTGTTGCAGCGTTGTCTCAGGCTTTGCCTGACCCCTCATCAACAATACCAATGATTGGTGCAAGCGGTGCTATATCAGGAGTCTTAGGTGCTTACATTGTTTTTTTTCCAAAAAGATCAGTCCGGGTCGCAATCCCCTTTGGTTTTTTTATTCAAGTTTTAAAGCTTCCAGCCTATGTGGTGTTATTATTCTGGTTTGTACTGCAATTGATTAACGGAGCCAGTGGAGGATCTGGAGGTGGAATCGCCTTTGGAGCTCATATTGGAGGTTTTGTAGCTGGTGTTATATTGGCACCAGTACTGGCAGTTATAAGACGTAAGAAAATTAGATAACCTATTATTAAAGAAGGAGAAAATGATGCCAAGACAATTGATTGTTAAAACCCTGTTTTTATTGATTCTTTGTATTCAACCCACGGTACTTTATTCACATTCATTGGATGAAGTTATATCTGGCAATCATCGGTCAGAAGAAAATAAATCAAGAGATATTTACCGACACCCTAAAGAAACACTAGATTTTTTTGGGATTAAGGAAGAGATGACGGTAGTCGAGGTTTGGCCATCAGCTGGATGGTACACAGAAATTATAGCCCCTTATCTTAATGACTCAGGCCAGTATATTTCAGCCTCTTTTGATATCAATTCTGACCGAGATTATTTTAAAAGAATGGCCCAACTTTTTTTAAGCAAACTTAATGATCACCCAGAATTATATGGCAATGTAGACCATGGAATTTTTGAGTTACCAGATCGAATTGAAATAACCGAACCTGGAACAGTTGATATGGTTCTAACTTTTAGAAATATCCACAACTGGATGGCAAGAGGTCAGGAAAAGATTGCTATGCAAGCATTTTTTGAAGCACTGAAACCTGGTGGTAAATTGGGGGTTGTTGAGCACAGAGGAGATTCAGCAATTGCCCAAGACCCAAAGGCTGCATCAGGTTATGTTAATGAAGAGTTTATGATTGAGCTTGCTGAATCAGTTGGCTTTATCTTGGAGGCTGCATCAGAAATTAATGCCAACCCTAAGGATTCTAAGAATCATAGAGACGGAGTTTGGACATTACCACCAACCTATGAGGGTCTAAATGATGATGAGAAGATTGTGTTTGAAAATATTGGTGAAAGTGACCGTTTTACTTTGAGATTTAGAAAACCTTTTTAACTTATGAGAGCATTACCAACAATAGTATTTTCTATTGTCTTTTTCTTTGTCAGTAATGTCTTTGCGGAGAAAGAAGCCACAGTGATTGTTATTTCTATGGATGGAATGCGACACGATATATCAAAGAATAGTGACTTAGATGCATTTGAGCGTATTGCAACAATGGGCTTGAAAGCAGAGCATCTGATTCCTGTTTATCCATCCACTACATATCCTGGTCATGTTTCATTGGCAACTGGGGTTTATTCTGATCAACACGGCATTCTCCATAATTCATTTTATGATAGTAAGGAAGGTTATTTTAATTACCCTGACCAAGGTGATTTGATTGATGTTCCACCAATTTGGGTTTTAGCAGAACAAGCGGGGATTCCTGCCGCAGTTTTTTTCTGGGTGGGCTCAGAAACCGACTGGAATAATGTTGGTGCCTCGTTTAGAAAAGCACCCTTTGATGCAAGTGTTTCAGAAGAAACAAAGATTAAGCAAATCACTGAATGGCTTGATTTGGATGACAAGATAAGACCAAGGTTGATTATGAGTTATTGGGACGGTACTGACATAATTGCCCATCAAGAGGGACCAACAGGTCCATTGATACAAAAACAAATTTTGCGTCAGAACCGCTTATTGAGAGAACTCTTAAATGAGATAGATAAAAGGGACGCATGGGGCTATATCTCATTATTTGTGGTCAGTGATCATGGCATGACAGAGGTGTCAAACTACATAATGCTTAGAGACTTAATTAAGCAATCTGGAATCAACATAACAGCTTCTTCAGGGCCCGCAGTTGCACATTTGTTTATGGATCAAAACAGCAAAGTAGCAGCACTAAGATTTTTTTCCCAACAAGCTAACATTCAAGCCTACGATAAGTATGATTTACCAGAATCATTCCATTTAAATCACCCAACCAGAACTGGAGACATAGTCTTAATAACTGATCCACCTAATATGTTTACTAACAATATCAATGCTCAACCCAAGGGCATGCATGGTTATTCACCTCAACTACCGGATATGAGAGGTATTTTTTATGCCATCGGTGCAGCGATTGAGCATAAAGAATTAGGACCGGTTCACCAAATAGACTTAGCTCCTACCATTGCGGATATATTAGGGATTAAGGACACAGATCATATGCAAGGGAAAGCCATCTCTTTAAAAGACGAGAGTAAGCACTAACTCATAACCCAGCCGTAGACATTGTTACTTGGTTTTCCACCTTCAGCTAAATAGACTTCTTTTAATTGTGTCATTCGATCTGTAATAATTTGTTGTCTTCTGTCTTCAACATTTACATCATAGAGCTTAGCCGCATTTAGGCCCAGAATTTTTGATTTGTCTTCATCAGAGATTGGCGCATAGCCGAATTTTTCTTGCATATCTTCAGGAATTTGAAATCTCCTCAGTGCTTCAATTTGCCATTGAGGGGATCCCCACCATATTGAATCTGTACCAAAGAGAATATGATCTACTCCGAATGCTTTAATGATTTGACCTAAGAGATGAGCACATATTTTTGGATGAGTTATGACGGTGTGACCAAAGGTTGTGCCCAACTCCATATACACATTGGTCATTTTTGGGTTTGCTAATCGGTCGTTGCATAGATCAGTGGTGTAGGGTAAATAAGCATTTTCATCTAGGTAGACATCTTCGGGCGGTAAATCCATGTTTTGATCTTTAAAGCCTGAGTGATACACCACAAAATTTAGATCGGGGTGATCTAATGAAGCTTTTTTAATATCTCTGGGATGAGTGTAATCTGTTTCCCCTGGTCTCGGTTGTTTAAAGGGTAAACCTTTATGGGCACAGACTGTGGTTTTCCCCCAAGCTTTTATTTTTTCATAGAATGGATAAATCAGATCTTCATCATCCATCCACCATTGATACTCACCGTCAATATTAAAGACACCGGTGTAAAATTTCCAAGCATCTATATTAAGTTCTAATGCTTGTCGTTCAGCTTCTTCTAGAAAGTTAGGTATGTAGGGAGCTATCGGGCCATGACAAATCATGCGTTCTGAACCTGCCATAGCATTTACAGTGTTTCTTGCATCAACCATTTCGTCAACATTAATCACATCCAGTACTTTTGATGCAATACCGCTTAAACAAGCAACTGAAACCTCACTGTCCAAAAACACTTCTTTGACATAATTATTAAATCTGAGATCATCTTTTTGAGGTCGCTGACCTTTCAATTCTTCATTAAATGGCCAAGCCATAACTCTAAAACCTAAAGGTTCTGTTTTTCCTGTTGCAACGTGATGAGTTTGAACATCAAAAATAAACTCGTTTTTTGGCCACAATTCTTTAATCATCGATTGATCAACCATTTCTTCTGCTTGAACATTAAAATACTTTCCAAAAATTTGGTTCATAGCAACAAAAGCAATAGCCATTCCATTTGCGGTCTTTAACAATTCTCGCCTTGAGAGCCCCACCTTTTTACCGTATTTATCAGCGAGAGACTGAATAAGATCCTCAACTTGTTTTTGTTGTTTAGTTTGTGGTCTAGGAAGATACTCCTCATTAGAGATGACCTGGGTAGGAATAGGTGATCTTTTATCCTCTTCATCATCTTTATGAAATTTTTTAATCCACATAATTACTTCTTAGGTTTTGTTTCTCCCTGAATAGCCACCCTATGCATTAGCCTGTATTGTTGACCAAAATCAAATATACCTTTATGTGCTGTGCAACGATTATCCCAAAAAGCAACCGAATCATTCTCCCACTTAAACCGGCAATACAATTCAGGTTGTTTAATATGATTCACCAGAAATTCTTTTATAACTTTGTTTTCCTCATCATTCAATTCATTAAAATGGGAGACCATTAATTCACTGTAAAAAAGACATTTTTTCCCTGTCTCAGGATGTTTGCAGACCAAGGGATGAATTGAAGGTGGAGTGGCTTTCCTTGCCATTTCATAACCTTGTGCACCATAGTTATCTATGACATTGATTAGATTCTTATAAAAGTTATCATGCACTGCTGTTAGATTTGAGCAGAGTTTTTGCATAGGTTTAGAGAGTAGATCATAGGCTTTGTATAAATTGACCCAAGCTGTATCACCACCGGTCGCTGGAACCTTTAGAGCATGGAGTACCGCTCCCTTTAAGGGTTTTTTCATAAAAGAAGCATCAATATGCCAGTCAACATCAGAAACTATACCTTTGTATAGGTCTGGGTATTCTTGAACATAAACATTAGGAAACCCATCCAATGTGGGCATGTACCCTGGTCCTTGGAGTTCTCCAAAATTTTTTGTAAAGCTGACATGTTGTTCAGGAGTTAGAGGTTGATCTCTAAAAAATAAAACTTGGTGTTCTAACCACGCTTGATTGAGTTCATTGAGTGCTGATTTAGATAGCTTAGATGTGATATCAAGACCTACAACTTCAGCACCAAGAGCGGCTGTCATTTCTCTTATTTCAAATGATTTATATTTCTTCCCCATAAACAAGTATTAAGACTAACGCTAAAGGCAATTTATGACAAACATTAGCTCGGTGTTTTCGATTTGGTTTGTATAGGCTTAATCAAGAAAACGTTAATAATGGCAAAAAATGTTACCAATGAGACAAGAGCAAAGGGGACAAAATAACTTCCAGTACTGATTTTAAGTTCACTTAATAGCTTGGTTCCAAGAGCAGCACCCATGCCATCAACTAAGGTAATTAATCCTAAGATTCTACCCAGATAAGCTTTTCCAAATATTTCTAATGCAACCAATTGAATCATACTGAAGCTCCCGCCATATCCTAGACCAAATAGGATCGTGAATATAGTTAACTGAGCACGGTTTTGGGTAAAGCTTAACTGACCATTATTAATTTCAAAAAGGAGCAAAGAACCTATAAAGAGAATACAAGAGGTGATCAGAAAGACACGTTGTTTAGGTATTTTGTCGCTCAATGCACCAAAAGCAAATTTCCCAAAAAAACTAAACCAAAATAGTGTTGAAAACAAAATCACAGCTTGTTGAGCTGTGTAACCAGCTTCTTGTTCAAAGAAAATAGTGATTTGACTATTTACACCCTGAATAGAAAACCATAAACAAGCGGATCCAATTCCAAGGCACCACAAGGTTCGAGATTTAAGAGCATCAATGAAGCTGACTCCTGATGATGTTTCATTTTCAATCTTAGGCTCATGGTCAAGCCCATCTGGGTGTAGCCCCATTGACTGAGGGTTTGGTCGAATAAATGTGTAGGCAGGGATGACCGCAAAAATCCAAAAAAGAATTGCTAATATTCCGTATCCCCAACGCCAACCCCAATCTGGTGCATTGACGAGGGGTGAGATCAGCAGAGGAAGAGTGGCTCCCCCCAGACTCGAGCCTGCAACCAACATACCGACAACTTTGCCTCGATGCTCATTAAACCAATTAGAGACGATGATCACACTCGGTCCTAACCCTGAACAAACCAGACCTATGGCCATTAAAAAATGCAATCTGTAGAGTGTGTCAATGGATGTTGCAAATGGGTAGACACTGTAGGTTAATCCCATGATTATAACGCCCACTTTTAACACTTTAACGGCACCATATTTATCAATTAATATTCCAGAGATTGGAGAGAAGATAGCTGCAAATAAAAGGGTTCTAGCAACAGTCAAACTAATTTCTGCCTCATTAACAGAAAATTCCTCCATTAGCCTTGGGAACAGAGTTTGAGGAACAAAAATCGTCATTGAATTAACAAAGAAATAAATCAGGCAACAACCCATAGCAACATACCATCCGTGAAAAAGATTTTTTAATTTCGATTTCATGCCAAATAATTCACGCTTAAAAATCCATTGATAGGCTAGACTGTTATAATAACGTTATGAGCAAACAATCCATAGCAATTATCAATGCTAATGTGGTCAATGAAGGGTCTATTAATCAACGAGATGTTTTGATTGATAGTGGTCGAATCAAACAAATCAATAAGCAAATAAAAATAGATTCAAAAACCGAAGTCATTGACGCCAAAGGGCAATACTTATTGCCAGGCTTAATTGATGACCAAGTGCATTTTCGTGAACCAGGCTTAACTCATAAGGGTGGTATTCTTTCAGAATCAGCAGCAGCAGTCGCTGGTGGAGTGACCTCTTTCATGGACATGCCTAATGTTAATCCACCAACAGTTACCAGAGATCTTTTATCACAAAAATATAAATTAGCAGCAGGTAAGGCCCATGCAAACTATGCGTTTTATTTAGGAGCTACTAACGACAATATAGAGGAGATCAAGAATTTAAAAAAAGGAGAAGCTTGTGGAGTAAAGGTTTTTATGGGTGCTTCAACTGGCAATATGTTAGTGGATAATGATAATGCTCTCGAAAGAATTTTTTCTAATTCACCAGTTTTGATCGCTACCCATTGTGAGGATACTCCTTTGATTAATAAGAATTTGGAGCTTATGCGTGAACAATATCAAGGTTTACCTATTCCTGTATCAGAACATCCAAATATCAGATCCGTGGAAGCTTGCTATAACTCTTCATCAAAAGCCGTTGCACTTGCAAAAAAATTTGGTTCTAAACTTCATGTTCTCCATTTAACAACAGCAAAAGAGCTTTCATTATTTGAAAACAAAGATCATAGAGAAAAAAATATCACTGCTGAGGTTTGTGTGCACCATCTGTATTTCAACGACTCAGACTATGATGAGTTTCAACAACTGATTGTATGTAACCCAGCTATCAAAACACAAAGCGATCAAACTTCTTTAATGGAGGCCCTGAACAACAAGGGCCTTGATATTATCGCAACTGACCACGCACCCCATACTTTGGAAGAGAAGGAGAAAGCTTATCCTGATTGCCCGTCAGGATTACCTTTAGTCCAGCATTCATTACTGATACTGCTTGAGTTTTTCCATCAAGGACAATTAACTCTAGAAACCATTGCAGCTAAAACCAGTCACAACGTTGCTGAGATTTATGGCATCAAAGATCGCGGGTTTATTAGAGAAGATTATTGGGCCGATCTTGTTTTGGTTAATCTAAATAGTAAAACCAATGTTAGCCAAGAAAATATTCTCTATGAATGTTCATGGAGTCCCTTTGAAGATAAAACTTTTAACTCTATGATTAATAAGACATTTATTAACGGGCAATTAGTTTATGATGCAGGTAATATTCTTACAAAACCCGCGGGAATACGTATTGATTTTGAATAAAAATATTTTCTTAGAATAGGATACAAAATATCGTTTTTTTTCCAATCAGGATATGTTAATTTTCACTTCTAACCTTTTAGGTTGTGAGATAAAAAGAAACTGAAAACTTTTGTAGTTAAATTTTCGAAAACATATAGCGTTAAATAATAAGCGTCAGACACCACTTTCATCATGCAACCCACTAACACTAAAGATCCTCAATATTATCACAAGGTAGTAGATTGCCAGTGGGGTTGCCCAGCACATACTGATGTGCCCGGCTATATTAGACACATTGCACAAGGCGAATATACTCAGGCTTATTTATTAAATAGAGAATCAAATGTTTTCCCGGGTATCCTTGGTCGTGTTTGCGACCGTCCGTGTGAGCCAGTTTGCAGAAGAGTAAGAGTTGAAGAGGAGCCGGTTGCTATCTGTAGACTCAAAAGAGTAGCGGGTGATCTGAAAGCTGATTTTAAAGAATATTTGCCACCCATACCTAAACAAAAAAACGGAAAGAAGATTGCCTGCATAGGTGCAGGTTGTGCTTCCCTGACTGTGGCTAATGATCTTTTACCTTTGGGTTATGAAATCGATATGTTTGAATCTTTACCTAAAATGGGTGGACTGATCAGAAGCAATATTCCCAAATTTAGATTGCCCCCTGAAGTTATAGATGAAGAATTTGATGTGATAGTTGATCAGGGAGTAAATCTGTATTTGAATCATCCCATTGAGAGCATGAAAAATTTGTTGGCACAAGATTATGATGCTGTCTTTGTAGGCACTGGTGCTCCTAAGGGTCGAGAGCTTGATCTACCGGGAAGATATGAGACAGATCAAGTATTTGTAGGTATTGCATGGTTAGAATCTGTGGCATTTGAACACATTGATTCTGTGGGGGAACGCGTCTTAATTATTGGCGGCGGCAATACAGCAATGGATTGTTGTCGATCGTCACTTCGACTTGGTGGAAAAGACGTTAAAGTCTTGTATAGAGGCAGTCGAGATCGAATGAAATCATCAGATTGGGAATTAGAGCCCGCACTAGAAGAAGAGGTCGAATTAGTTTTGAATCACTCGCCTGAAGAATACATAGTAGAAAATGGCAAATTGGTTGGAATGAAATTTGGTGTTCTCGAATGGGAACAGGGTGAGAATGGTAGATTGAAATCAACCAAAGTAGGTGAAGTGGTTATTCCATGTGACACTGTGATCTTAGCGATAGGCCAAGAAAATTCTTTCCCATGGGTTGAACGTGATATAGGTCTGGATTTTGATGAGTGGGAAGTACCTGTTGTTGATCCTAGTACCTATGAATCAACCATCTCTGGAGTATTTTTTGGTGGCGATTCAGCCTTTGGGCCAAAAAATATTATAGAGGCAGTTGAACATGGGCATCAAGCTGCTATTTCAATGCATAAGTATTGTCATAATGAATCTCTTACAGAAAGGCTCCCCTACGGAATGAATTTAGTGACCGCAAAAATGGGTCTACATGAGTGGACTTTTAGTAATGATTACGGTTATGAAAATCGATTAGAGGTACCAACTGTTCCTATGGAGAAAAGATTCAAAGATATCAATATAGAAGTTGAATTAGGTTTTGAGCCAGGGCAATTTAAAAAAGAAGTTGAGCGTTGTCTAAATTGTGATATTCAGACAGACTTTGCCGCAGAACTTTGTATTGAATGTGATGCATGTATTGATGTATGTCCAGTTAATTGTCTGATGATCTCGGAAAATGCTGATGAAGCAGCACTTAGAGAACATATAAAAACCCCTGCAAATAATTTAGAGCAGGCGCTCTTTGTTTCTGAAACTTTACCTCAAACTGGAAGGGTTATGGTCAAAGATGAAGACGTTTGTATACATTGTGGGCTTTGTGCAGAACGCTGCCCAACTGCAGCATTTGATATGAAAAAGTTTACACTTGAGATCCCTTATGCGGTTGATGAAGACCAATTATCCAAAAGGATTGAATCAAAAAAAGCGAGCTGATGGGTAAAACTAGCCATAATAATTTCACCGTGAAATTTGCTAATGTAAACGGCACTGGTTCCTCCAGTGCAAATGGCATGTTTATGAAAAGTATTTTTAGAATGGGCATCCCTGTTGTTGGTAAAAATTATTTCCCATCTAATATTCAAGGTTTGCCTACCTGGTATGAAGTTAGGGTTAGTGATAAAGGCTATCTAGCACCTTCAGGCAGTGTCGAAATTATGGTCGCAATGAATGCTCAAACTTATACAGAAGATCTGGCAGCAGTGGAACCAGGTGGTTATCTTATTTATGATTCTTCCTGGCCAAGAGAAGAGTTAATGGCTAGAAATGACGTTACTGTCCTTGGTGTACCGCTTGCAACGATGTGTAATGAGAAATTTGATACAGCTCGTGCTAGGACTTTGATGAAAAATACTGCTTATGTTGGAGTTCTGGCCGCACTCTTAGAGATGGATGTTAGCGTGATTGAGCAATTACTATTAGATACATTTGGCTCAAAAACCCATCTCGTTGATGCCAATAAGACGGCCCTTGATCTGGGTTTTAATTATGCAAAAGATCATTTCAAGTGTCCTCTACCTTTTAAAACTAAGGCGTCTAAAAAGACCAATGGCTACATTATGATCGATGGAAATGCTACCGCTGCACTAGGTTGTGTTTATGCTGGAGCAACTGTGGGCTCTTGGTATCCAATCACTCCGTCAACATCTTTAATGGATGCTTTTACACAATACTGTTCTTTTTTTAGAAAAGATGAGGCAACCAAAAAAAATAATTACTCCATTATTCAAGCTGAAGACGAACTAGCAGCCGTTGGCATGGCACTGGGGGCAGGATGGAATGGCGCTAGATCATTCACTCCAACTAGTGGACCAGGTATTTCCTTGATGAGTGAATTTATAGGGTATGGTTACTACACTGAAATACCTACAGTCATTTTTGATGTTCAACGAACAGGTCCTTCTACGGGCATGCCTACCAGAACTCAGCAAGGTGATATCACTATGTGTGCTTATGCTTCTCATGGCGATACAAAACATGTGTGCCTATATCCTGCTAATCCAGAAGAAGCATTTTATCTTTCAGTTGAAGCATTTGACCTTGCAGAACAACTGCAAACACCTGTTATTGTATTGAGTGATCTTGATATTGGTATGAATGACTGGATGATTAAAGATTTAAAATGGGATGATAAGTTTAAACCCAATCGAGGCAAGGTATTATCTTCTGAAGAGATAGAAAATATGGATAGTTTTTATCGTTATCTTGACGTAGATGGTGATGGAATTCCATACAGAACGATACCAGGATCTCATCCTAAGGGATCTTATTTTACTAGGGGTTCTGGACATAATAAATTTGGCAGATACACAGAAGATGCATCAGAATATCAAGATGTTGTTGATCGCTTACTGGTTAAATGGGAAACAGCTAAGACTCTCGTGCCAAAACCTGCAGTGAACTTCTCAAAAAATAATGAAGTTGGAATCATTAGTATTGGTAGTTGTGATGATGCTATCCGTGAAGCAAGAGATATTTTGGAACAACAAGACCAGAATTTAAATTACTTAAGAGTTAAAGCATTTCCGTTTACAAAAGAAGTTCAAAAATTTCTCGATGCTCATAAGATGATTTTTGTTATTGAGCAGAATCGTGATGGCCAGCTATCAAAATTATTGATCTCAGAGACTGAAGTTGACCGTAAGAAAATAAAATCTATTCGACTCTATAATGGAATACCGATATTCCCCAAGGATATTGTGGACAAGATCCAAATAGAAATAAATGCAGGACAAGCAGCATGAGCTACATAAAGAAACCAAAGATCATAAGAGACAACGATCCTAGGAACAAGCTTGGCATGACCTTTGATGATTATGAGGGGGTAATGTCAACTCTTTGTGCTGGCTGTGGACATGATTCTATTACTGGGGCAATTATTCAAACAGTTTTTGATTTAAATATAGAACCTTATAGGATGATTAAATTCAGTGGGATTGGTTGCTCATCAAAAACCCCAGCTTATTTTGCGAGCCAGTCACACGGATTTAATTCTGTGCATGGTCGAATGCCTTCTGTTGCCACTGGAGCAAATGCTGCCAATAGTGAATTACTGTGCATAGGCATCTCAGGCGATGGTGATACCTTGTCTATTGGCATGGGGCAATTTTCACATGCCATCAGAAGAAATCTTAATATGCTCTTTATTATTGAAAACAATGGTGTTTATGGTTTAACTAAAGGGCAATTCTCTGCCTCAGCAGATCTAGGGTCAACAGCAAAAAAAGGCGCACCTAATTTACAAACCCCTATTGATCCATGTACGGTTGCTATTTCACTTGGCGCTTCTTTTGTTGCTAGAAGTTTTTCTGGTGATAAAGATCAATTGGTTCCCTTACTTAAAGCGGGGCTTATGCATCGAGGTTTTGCCATGATTGATGTGATCTCACCATGTGTAACGTTCAACGATCATGAGGGCTCTACAAAGAGTTATATGAGCACAAGAGAAACAAAACGTGAAGCCATTTATACGGATTATATAGCACCCTTTAGTGAAATAGAGGTTCAGTATGATGAAGGCACAAGTGTGGAAGTTGATCTCCATGAAGGTGGCAAAGTTGTTCTGCATAAAGCTGACGATAACTTTAGTCCTCTGGACAGAGGTCAATCTATCAAGGCTATTAATGATGCGTCTGACAAGGGAGAACTGTTAACCGGGCTCCTATATATTAATGAATCACAACCAGATTTTACAGAAACAGAGAACACTGTTATCAAACCACTTAACCAAATCGCTTTTGAAGATTTATGTCCAGGTTCGAAAGCGTTGCACAAATTACTTGATGGATACAAGTAAACTGCTTTGATGCTTGCCTGTTGCGTCAATAAAAAAACATTTATTCTTATGTCTCTCATTCTTGTCTTTTTGACAAGCATTACTGCTTATGCAAAAAATATTCTACCCATAGAGATTGAATCTTTAGCCTCTAAGCATGGCATTCCTTTAGATAACCTAAGCATTATCGTTCAGCCAGTTGATTCAGAGATTCAGCTGATTAGTCTCAACTCAAATGTATATCGAAGTCCAGCTTCGGTTACAAAATTATTCACCGCATACGTGGCTATAGATTATTTAGGCCCTGATTTTACTTGGGCCACAAAAGTTTTCAGCTCAAATGCTATCAATGACGGGGTTGTTGATTCACTAATTTTTCAAGGTGGCGGCGATCCTTATATAACTATAGAGCGTCTAAAACTGATGGTGTCAGAATTAAGAAACTTAGGGATTCATACCATTAAAAATGGGTTGATTGTTGAACAGGAATTTTTCCAACAACCTCGAATGTCAACCTCAGTCTTTGATGATGATCCTCTGCGTCCATATAATGTCATGCACACTTCTTTTTTGGTTAATTCCAATAAGATCG
>Ga0206679_10000922_pt1 | contig 24543 bp, 26 predicted proteins | sample M110012015metaG_FD_155464 | JGI IMG/M metagenome (GOLD analysis project Ga0206679, IMG submission 155464) | Ammonia-oxidizing marine archaeal communities from Monterey Bay, California, United States - M1 100m 12015 | ecosystem: Environmental > Aquatic > Marine > Intertidal zone | place: USA... | reverse complement strand
CATGTGGTAATTGTTCCTATATACAAAGGAGTAGAACAATTAGATGAAATTTCTAAAGTTGCAAATGGTATTAAAGATGAATTAAAGAAAAATGGAGTTTTAGTAAAATATGATAATGATGACAAGCGTAAACCTGGATGGAAATTTTCGGAATATGAAATGAAAGGAGTTCCATTAAGAATCGCAATAGGACCAAAAGACCTTGAAAATAATACTGTTGAAATAGCAAGAAGAGATACTTTAGAAAAGGAAACTTTGGATATAGGTGTTGTGTCAGAAAAGGTGTCTCATCTGTTAAATGTGATTCAAGATGCATTATATCAAAAAGCTAAGAATTTTACAATTGAACATACTTCTATGGCGGATTCAATAGAGGAAATGAATGCTGTGTTAGACAATAAAGCTGGTTTTGTGTTAGCTCATTGGGATGGCACTAAAGAAACTGAGTTAAAAATAAAGGAAAAAACAAAAGCTACTATAAGATGTGTTCAATCAGGCGGGAAAATGCAAGAGGGGAAATGTGTTTTTTCAGGTAAAAAATCTATGCAAAGAGTTGTTTTTGCTAGAGCATATTAAAAATATATATCATTATGGATCATAAAGAAAGTCAGGACCTAATGTTTGGTATGGTCAGAGATAAAAGTATTTTAAAACAAGATATTTTTAACAATATCACTTTAAATTTCAAGGTGCTCAAGCAAGTTCTAAAAGAAGTAGGTGATGACCTTAAAGAGCAAATAAGTGAAGTTGATGATAGAGTAATAGTTGAATATAAGGAAACAGGTGAATTTGAAGCTCAGATTAGAATTGCTGGAGACTTATTGATATTCCAAATGCATTCAAATGTTTTTAGGTTTGACAGGAATAATACTTTATGGAATACCAGCTATTTAAATGAAAATGAGAATAGAGGTTATTGTGGAATCATTAATATTTATAATTTTTTAAATGATTCTTTCAAATACAATAGAGCTAATGACTTTGGTTATATGGTTGGAAGGATATTTATTAATCATGAAAACCATTTTATGGTTGAGGGTAAACGCCAATTAGGGTTTTTATATAATGATTTTATTAACTCTGTAATTGATAAGGATAAATTAAAATCTATTATTCAATCAGCAATTATATATTGTCTTGATTTTGACCTTTTAGTCCCGAAATATGATCTTGTAAAAGAAGTCTCAGTAAAACAGATAAACCAATTAATTGATGACCAAAATTTAAAAACTGCTAAAAGGTTAGGTTTTGTTTTTAAGTCTAATTCAGATAAAGTAGAATAAGATGATAGGTAAAAAAAGAGTTGATTTTTTTTGGTTAACTAAAAAAAAAATTAAATTTGCAAACCGATTTTAGAGATTATTAAAATTGGCCCGTTCGTCTAGGGGTTAGGACGCCAGGTTTTCATCCTGGAAACAGGGGTTCGATTCCCCTACGGGCTGCTTATTTAGAATTAAGAAAAAAAAACATGGCAAATCATAAATCTGCAATAAAAAGAATTAGATCAAATGAATCTAAAAGGCTGACTAATAAATATCAGCATAAATCAACTAGAACTGCTGTACAGAATCTTAGGGAAGAAACTGACAAGAAAAAAGCAATTAAATTACTTCCATATGTTAGTTCCTTGTTGGATAAACTAGCTAAAAAGAATGTGATCCATAAAAAGAAAGCATCAAACATGAAATCTAATTTAACTAAACATATAAATTCATTATAATTTAATTTATATATATAATTAAGTTAAAGCCCTGTTTTGCAGGGCTTTTTTGTACATAAATAAAATATGTAGCAGTATTATTTATTTGTGTATGGATAAGATTAAAACATGGTCAATACAAGATCGACCAAGAGAAAAGTTAATTCAAAAGGGAAGGGCAATACTCACTGACGCTGAATTATTAGCATTGATCATTGGCAATGGTTATAAAGATAGAAGTGCAGTTTCTTTAGCTAGAGATGTATTATTTAGGTCATCCAATGATCTAAACCTATTGGCTAAGTCATCTTTGGAAAAATTATTGAATTGTAAAGGAATAGGTGAAGCAAAAGCAGTAAGTATTATTGCTGCATTTGAATTAGGTAGACGTAGGATGAAATTAGATGAAGAGAAAGCAATATGTATACAAAAAAGCTCAGATGCGTTTAATTTTATTCATTCACGATTGATCGATCTAGCTCATGAAGAAATGTGGGTGATTATGCTTAATAGGGCCAATAAATTAATATCTGCTGAATTAATTAGCAAAGGCGGTATTCATGCTACCTGTTTAGATTCAAGAATTTTATTTAATAAAGCTGTTGCAAAACTAGCATGCTCATTTATTCTAGTTCATAATCATCCTTCTGGAAATTTGTCTCCAAGTAAATCGGATATTCAGATTACAAACAAGATTAAAAAAGCGGGTGAAATAATGGACATAAAATTATTAGATCATCTTATCGTTGTAGATAATGATTATTTTAGCTTTTCAGATAAAGGAATGATATAAATAAAATGAGAATAGTCACAATAGTTGGAGCTAGGCCTCAGATTATAAAAGCAGCAGCTTTTTCTAGGGCCATTAAAAATAAATTTCAGGAAATTAATGAGGTTATCGTTCATACTGGCCAGCATTATGACAATAATATGTCCGATGTGTTTTTTAATGAGATGGGAATTCCTGCACCTAAAATTAATTTAAATGTAGGATCAGGAAACCACGGGAAGCAAACTGCTGAAATGGTAGAAAAGCTAGAGGAAGTTTTCATTAATGAAAAACCAGATGCAGTGGTGGTTTATGGAGATACTAATTCAACTTTAGCAACTGCAATTGCTGCTTCAAAATTACATGTGCCTATTGTTCATATTGAGGCTGGATTGAGATCATTTAATAAAAGAATGCCAGAAGAAATCAACCGAATAATGTGTGATCATGCATCTACTTTACTTTTTTCACCTACAATTACAGGAATTAATAATTTAATAAAAGAGGGGTTTGCTAAAGAAAATGACCTAGAAGCAGGTATGGATCATCCCAAAATTTATCATTGTGGTGATGTTATGTATGATAATAGTATTCATTTTTCTGATTTAAGTGATCAAAATGCTACTATTATTAATGACCTTTCTTTGATTCCTAATAATTTTATTTTAGCAACTGTTCATCGAAATGATAATACGGATAATGCTAATAAGCTTTCCGGTATATTTAATGCTTTTCTTAAAATAGCTAATCAACATTCACTTCCAATTGTGTTGCCTTTACACCCCAGGACTGCTAAGATGATGGATGTAGTTCTTTCATCAGAGCTTAAAAATGAAATTGATAATTCTGATAATATTAAAATAATTCCACCATCCTCTTTTTTAGAAATGATAGCATTAGAAAAGAATTGCAAAATGATTTTAACAGATAGTGGAGGGGTGCAGAAAGAAGCTTATTTTTTTAAAAAACCTTGTGTTATTTTACGTCCTCAAACTGAATGGGTAGAGATTGTTGATGCAGGATGCGCAGTGATAGCGGATTCAGATGAAAATACAATAGTAGATGCTGCTAATCGTTTTTTAGATAATAAACAATTAGAATTCCCACCCATTTTTGGTGATGGTAATGCTGCTGAATTTATTGCAGCTGAAATACTTAAACAATTGTGATGATCACAGTTTTTTCGCTTAAACAAAGTAATAGATTTAATTATGCTGTAGATCTTGTATTTAAACAGATCTTAAATTTAGATTATCAAATTGTTAATAATGATGAGCTACTAGATAATGTGTCAATTAATTATTCAGATAAAAAAATTCCTGGTGTATATCAGGTAAAACCAATTGATTTACTTTTTACAGATTATCTAATTCAAGATGATATTCCTCATCAATTTAATGAGCTTGACATTTTACGATTTTTTCCAACTGAAGATGATCATGGTTTTGATGTTTTTTCAGCTTGTTTCTACTTGGTCTCAAGAATGGAGGAGTATTTAGATAATAGAAAAGATACGCATGATAGATTCAGTGCTAAACAATCAGTTTTATATAAGCTGAAGGTGTTAGAAAAACCCATTGTTAATATATGGTGTAAAAACTTACTCAAAAAGCTAAATGAGTTTTATAATTCAAAGGTTGTTTCAAATACAGAATTCAATCAGTTGAATACTATAGATGTTGATAATGCTTATGCTTACTTACATAAAGGGGTTTTAAGAACTTCAGCAGCATTGATCAAGTCTGCTCTTAAGCTAAACTATAAAGAATTTATTCAAAGGATAAGGGTATTAGGTAATAAAGAGAAGGACCCTTATGATACATATGACTATTTGTTAGAATACCAAAAGAAAAATAAATTGAGTACTTATTTTTTTCTTCTATTAGGGGATTATCGGAAAAATGATAAGAACCTTTCTTATAAAAGTAAGGCGCTCCATCGATTGATTTTAAGAATAAAAAATGAAGCCAATATTGGGATTCACCCATCTTATTTTTCTTTTTTAAATCCTGATCAAATGAACAAGGAAGTAAATAGGTTAAAAGATATCATCAATGAAAATGTAGTGAATTCAAGGAATCATTATTTAAGATTTTCAATTCCTCAAACTTATCAATCATTAATAGAGTTAGGAATCAAGAAAGATTTTACTATGGGCTATCAGGATGCTTTGGGATTCAGAGCGGGTATTTGTTCTCCATTTTATTTTTATGATTTAAATGCTGATCGTGTTACAGAATTACAAATTATTCCTTTTGCTTATATGGAAGGTGTTTTAAGGGATTACATGAATTTAAATATTGAAAATGCTATAGATAAGATCAAGGTATTAAAAAATGAAGTAAAGGACGTAAATGGATGCTTTGTTGGAATTTGGCACAATGAGTCTTTAAGTGATCAAGCAAGGTGGAAAGGGTGGAGGAAAGTTTATGAGTCTTCATTTTCATCTTCCTGATGAAGATTGAACCTTTTGATTTTTTTTGGTTTTAGTGAAATGATCCTGAACACAAGGAATATGCCAGTGCAAAACAAAAGTAAGAACCAAAGATCAGATGTATGGTTATTAAATAATGTGTTATTATTAATTTTTGAATATAGCTGAAAGGCTGAAATTACAATTAGAAAACTTCCAGTAATTAAAATAATAGTATTCAATTTGAGTTTCATAAAGCTAAGCTAGAACAAATCCTTTAAATTTGAAGATAATGAGTGAATGGGATATAAAGGTTATAAATGCAGCAGATATTGATCATCAGAAATGGTCTAAAATGCTATCAATGACTCCCGAATTAATTGCTCAATATAATGAACATTGGTTCCTTTCTGCTATTTCAGAACAATGGGAGGCTTATGTGTATGGAGATTATCAGGCTGCGTTTCCATGTGTATATAAAAAGAAGTATGGTGTAAATGTAATGTATCAGCCATTTTTTTCAAGGGAAGTATCTTTATTAGGTAATCAGGATCCTGAACTTTTGAAAGAAGTGCTGTCTCTTATAGAAAGAAGGTTTAGTGTAATTACATTTAATTCAAAGTTGAGTATACAAAATTTTGAGTTTAAAGCAACTCCGATGAAATACCAGGTGCTAAACTTACATCCTACATATGATAAGATTTTTGAAGATTATACCACTAATGCCAAAAGAATATTGAAAAAGAAATCAGATGTTATAATTATTGAACATAGCAAGACTGAAGATTTTATAGATTTGTTTAGGGAAAAGGTGGGGTCAAGATTAGGTTATCGCACATCTAATTATAATTGTTTAAATGAACTGATCAATCAAGGTTTAGAAAATGAAACTTTTAAGTTGTATTCTTTAACAAAGGAAAACAATATCCAAGGATATGCTTGTTTTTACTTTTATCGAAATGTAATTAATTATGTAAAGGGTGCTTTAACTGATGAAGGGAAACAAAATGGAGCCATGTATGCAATGTTTGATCATATTATAAAATCTAATTCGCAATCTGATAAGGTCTTAGATTTTGGTGGTTCTAATATTGAGGGAGTTGCTTCTTTTTATAAGAAATTTGGAGCTAATGATAATGTGTATTATTCTTATGAGAAAAATCAGCTACCTTTTTTATTGAGAAAAATATACCATTTTAGACAGATGTTTTAGAGTTAGTATATTTTATATATTTAATAAAAATTATTCCATATGGAAGTTTATAATTTCAGTGACCACAACACTATTTACAATGACTTTTTAAGTCAGCTAAGAAATGTGGAGGTGCATAATGATAGAATGAGATTCAGAAGGAATTTAGAGCGTTTAGGTGAAATAACTGCCTATGAGATCAGTAAGCAGATGAGTTATGATGAAAAGGAGATCGTTACTCCATTAGGTTCCTCTAATATGAACATAATGAATGAAGTGCCTGTTTTAGCGACAATCTTAAGAGCTGGTCTTCCATTACATCAAGGGTTATTGAATTATTTTGATAAAGCTGATAATTGTTTTATTTCAGCTTATAGAAAACATACCTCTAATGAGGAATTTGATGTTGAGATTGAATACATGTCTAGCCCAGGATTGAATGATAGAACTATAATTTTGAATGATCCAATGCTGGCATCTGGTAGGTCCATGGTGTTGGCTTACAAAGCATTATTACATAGAGGAACTCCAGCTAAAATTCATGTAGTTAGTTTAATAGCAAGTAAAGAAGGGGTTGACCTAGTGATGGAGAATTTACCTCAAAATACCACCATGTGGGTTGGTGCTATTGACCCTGAATTAAATTCTCAATCATATATTATACCTGGATTGGGAGATGCTGGTGATCTGGCGTTTGGTTCTAAAGTAGATGAATAATAAGATATATTATAAAATATGAACTGGGGTATTTATCTATATGTTTTTTTTTTAGCACATGTAAAATTTTTATTTGCTGCTTCTATAGCAGAGTCGACAACAGATCTTTCATTTCTTGAGATACTTTTATGTACTACTATTGGTGCTATTTTTTGTTTTAATTTATTTTTCTGGCTGTCTAAAAAAATGATGGATATTGCACATGAGAAAAGAATTAAAGCATATAGGGAAAAAGGAAAAACTAAAAAGAATTTCACTAAAAAAAACAAATGGATTATTAAGGTTAAAAGATCAAAAATGGGGTTTGTTGTTATCTGTACATTAGCTCCTTTGTTTCTTTCTATACCTATCGGCACAATGGTAGTGGTTAAATTTTATGGAAATAGACCTAGGGCATATTTGATCGTAACCATTACATTATTAATAGTGGCTTATCTATTAACTTACTTAAATGATTATATTTTCAGCTTCTTTTGATGAAAAACTTCAAACATCTATTTTTTGATTTAGATCGTACTTTATGGGATTTTGAAAAGAATTCACATGAAGAATTAACATCGATTTATGAAAGAAATAATTTACATCAAAGAGGAATTTCATTAAAAGAGGAATTCATAAAGGTCTATAAGGGAATTAATGATGAATGTTGGGAGCTTTATAGGAATAATCAAATGTCTAAAGAGGTGTTGAGGTCTGAAAGATTTAATAGGACACTTTTTTATTTTGGGATAACTGATCATTTACTTTCCGAAGAGATAGGTAATCAATATGTAGAGAATTCACCTAATAGAACAGCTCTTATTGATGGAACCATTGAATTACTAGATTATTTAAATGAGAAATATCAAATGCATATTATTACAAATGGATTTGAAGAAGTTCAAATCAAAAAATTAAAAAATAGCGGATTGAACAAATATTTTAACAAGGTAATTACATCTGAAGCAGCTGGTTTTAAAAAACCTAACCCTATTATATTTAATTATGCTTTAAAGAAAGCAAGTGCTAAAGCCTCAGAATGTGTGATGATCGGAGATGACCTTCTTGCAGATATAACAGGAGGGATAGATGCTGGAATTGAATGTATTTATTTTAATCCACATGGAGTTAAGCATGATTTAAGTTTGTTGGGAGATGTTCAAGATTTAAATGCCATAAAATCTATATTGTAATTCAAATTGGATTTTTGTTTTAATTAACCTCTTCATTTATTAAATTCGCCTGAGATAAATTTACTTGTAAAGAATAAATTAAAAAAAATGGTTTTTGATCTGAATATGATAAAGAGGGTATATGAAATGTATCCTAATAAAATGAAAAAGGTGCGTGAACTTGTTGATACACCATTAACTCTTTCAGAAAAAATATTATACACTCATTTATGGGATGATAATTCTGATGAGATTTTTTCAAGAGGTGGATCATATGTCAATTTTGCACCAGATAGAGTAGCCATGCAAGATGCTACTGCCCAAATGGCTTTATTGCAGTTTATGCAGGCGGGGAAATCTAAAGTTGCTGTTCCATCATCAGCACATGCAGATCATTTAATTCAAGCAAGAGTAGGGGCAGATAAAGATCTTCAAGAAGCAATTAATAAGAATAATGAGGTGTTTAATTTTTTAAGCTCAGTTTGTAATAAATATGGAATAGGGTTTTGGAAACCTGGTGCCGGAATTATACATCAAGTAGTTTTAGAAAACTATGCATTTCCTGGAGGTATGATGATTGGCACTGATTCTCATACAGTGAATGCAGGAGGTTTAGGAATGGTTGCAGTTGGTGTAGGTGGCGCTGATGCAGTAGATGTGATGGCAGGCATGCCTTGGGAATTAAAATTCCCTAAATTAATAGGAGTAAAATTAACTGGTAATTTAAACGGTTGGACCTCACCTAAAGATGTTATTTTAAAGGTAGCAGGACTCTTAACTGTTAAAGGAGGTACAGGATGTATTGTTGAGTATTTTGGTGAAGGTGCAACTTCAATGTCTTGTACAGGTAAAGGTACTATATGTAATATGGGTGCAGAAATAGGAGCTACTACTTCAACATTTGGATATGATGATTCTATGCGTAGATATTTAAATGCTACTGGAAGAGAAGAGGTGGTGAAATTAGCTGATGAAATTGCAGATCATTTAACTGGAGATGCTGAAGTTTACGCAAATCCAGAAAAATATTTTGACCAAGTTATAGAGATCAATCTTTCTGAATTGACACCGCATTTAAATGGTCCTTTTACACCTGATTTGGCTACACCTGTTGCTGAAATGAAAGATGCTGCATCTAAAAATAACTGGCCTACTGATATTGAATGGGCATTGATAGGTTCTTGTACTAATTCATCTTATGAAGATTTAACAAGAGCTGCTTCTATTGTAGAGGATGCATTTAGTAAGGGGGTGAAGCCTAAAGCTATATTAGGGATTAACCCTGGTTCTGAGCAAGTTAGATTTACTTCTGAAAGAGATGGGTTAATGGATACATTTAGAAAATTTGAATCTGTAAAAATATTTACCAATGCATGTGGTCCATGTATTGGACAATGGGACAGACCTGGTGCTGATAAAGAGGAGGTGAACTCAATTGTTCATTCATTTAACAGGAATTTTAAAAAGAGAGCTGATGGTAATCCCAATACAATGGCATTTGTAACATCTCCAGAAATGGTAGCAGCAATTGCTATTGCTGGAAAATTGGATTTTAATCCAATTGAAGATCAATTAATGAATGAAGAAGGTGAATTGGTAAGTCTTTCTGAACCAAATGGAATAGAATTACCTAATAAAGGATTTGTAGTTGAGGATAATGGCTATCAGGAACCAGCAGAAGATGGTGGTCATATTGAAGTTAATATAGACCCTAATTCTGATAGACTTGAGGTCTTAACTCCTTTTTTATCTTGGAATGGAGAAAATATTAAAGGAATGAAATTGCTGATCAAGGCAAAAGGTAAATGTACTACAGATCATATATCAATGGCTGGACCATGGTTAAGATACAGAGGACATTTAGATAATATTTCTAATAATTGTTTAATAGGTGCAGTCAATTCATTTGGTGAAAAAACCAATGAGGTGGTTAATCAATTAACAGGAGATAAAGGTGAGGTGCCAACAGTTGCTAGAGCATATAAGGCAGCAGGAGTGCCAACAATAGTAGTAGGTGATCATAATTATGGTGAGGGTTCATCGAGAGAACATGCTGCTATGGAGCCAAGGCATTTAGGAGTGCGTGCAGTATTAGTTAAATCTTTTGCGCGTATTCATGAGACTAATTTAAAAAAGCAAGGAATGCTGGCTTTAACTTTTAATACTGAAAGTGATTATGATAAGATTTTAGAGAATGATACCTTTAATTTTATAGATCTTGATTCATTTTCTCCAGGTAAATCAATAACATTGGAGATTGTTCACCATGATGGTAGCAATGATGTGATTTCTTTAAGCCATACATATAATGCTCAGCAAATAGAGTGGTTTAAAGAAGGGTCGGCTTTGAACTTAATAAGAAAAGAAATCAATAATTAAACTTCTTCAACTTCTACAATGTCAATAGTTGTTTCTAGAATTGTTGAATAATCCTGCCCTATTTTTCTAATATCGTCATCACCTTCTTCATATTTCCATATGAAAGTGATTTTTTTAGTATTAAATAAGGACTCTATTTTTTGCAATAACTTCAGAAAAGCGATCACACTCGAAGATGCAATGTAATAGAATTGACATTCAACTTTAATTTCATCATTGGTTTTACTTATGTTTTCAACCCATGACATTATTGGAGTATAAAATTGAATTACATTTTCTGGATAAGAATTACCTTCAATGGTTAATTCTCCAATATTTTCGTTTCCAATTACTTTTGGTGTGTTTTTTCCTTCCTGTATGATTAAATTATTTGAGGGCACTTAATTTAAAGAATTTAATTCCTGTTAAGAGTGATAACAACTGAGAAACAAGAGATATTGTCATTTATATTATTAAATTGAAATTCAAGTTTGTTTTTAGATTTCATAGCCATTGTAATAAACCCCAGACCTGCACCTCCTTTTCTAGAGATAATACCATTAGTTAATGTGGTTACATACATTTTCTTTACATCATCAAAAGATGATGAATTAATGTTTTTGATTTTTTCAGCTATTTCGTTAACATTTTTGTTGAGTATTAAGTTCCCCATTAGGATCTTATAATGGTCGTCCTCTTTGGCTATATTTAGAAAAGACGTTTGATTTCCATCTTCATCTCTAGCCCCATGGAGTCTAATATTCTGTAGCCCTTCAACTAGTATATTGAAAAGTCGCTTAATAACGCCTTTTTTGTCTCCATTCTCAATCATGTTGTTTTCCGCTTTTACAGATAGATCATTGACCATTTCTTGAGATAATTCTCCAAAATATGATACAAAGATCGATGAATGAGAGTTGTTTTGTGAGTATATGTTATTAAACTCTTCAAATTTTGAGTTACATACTTCAACAACTTTATTTATTGATTTACTCATATATTATATGATGTCATTAAGCTAAAGTTAGTAAATATAGTAGTATTAAATGCTTTAAACAATCATTAATATTCTAATATACTATTTTTTGATTAAAGACTTATTTGATTATTTGAATAACTTATTTTTATTGATGGATGCATTGAAATCATCAATTAAAAAAGTGATATTATTTTTTTTAATTCATCTACTTTATCAGGTTTATTCATTTTAGAATAATTATAAATAAGATTCGTTAATATCCTCTTAACAATTGCTACATTGTTACAAGGCTTAAAATATTTAGGTTTTTGATCTAGGTTAAGATCTCTTAAAAAGTCAGCAATTTCATCCTGATGAAGGATTACTCCTTTACTAAAGGGATTGATGTAAAATAAAATACCATATGAGTCGCTGTCATCAGGCATAATTGGTTTTTTATATTCTTCATCTAAAAAGCCAATTACAAAATGATTGGGCAAATTAATTCCTTTGATAGGTAGGTTGATCCTTTTTGCAATTTCAAGATAAATGATTGATAATAATAGAGGGTTTCCTTTTTTTGATTTCAGCACCTCATTAAGGTAAGAGTTTTTAGGATGATGATAGTTTTTATTATCTCCTTTAAATTGATAAACCTCAAACAATATATGATTAATGGCCATGACCTTTTCAATACCTGTCATGTGTTCAGATATTTGAGACCTAACATCATTTGCTATTAATTGAAATAGATCTTCTATTTCTTTTCTTTTTAAAGTAGGATATTGATACTTATTGATAAGTAATACTCCATCTATTAATTCTATAGGAGACCTGGTCCATTTTGATATTGTTTGTAAAAGATCTTTGTATTGAATATCATGAATAAGGGATTCAACTCTATTTTGAAACAATAATCCAAAGTTTTTCTTTTCCCATGCATTTTCAAGATGAGGAATTACATTAGGTCCAATTTCAATGAGTTTGTGCTTAATTTGATCAAAAATAAGCTCATCTGGATCTTCCAATAGATCTACAAGAGCTGTTATTTCATTCTCATTGGGCATTTGCTTATGAACGAAATTCAAGCACTTATTGTTTCTATTATTTTAAGATTAAAGTTTTATTAAACGATCTAAAATGAGTTCAATTAGCTGATCAACAGTTTTTTTGTAATCTTTTGAATATTCCTTTTTAAATCTATTGGCGATAATAGCACATGCAGTACAAGCTTTATGTCCTAACATAGCGCTTAACCCATATAAGGCTGAAGTTTCCATTTCAAAATTAGTGATCCTAAGATCATTATAGCTAAATTGATTTAATTGTTCATTCAATTCAGGGACTTTGGTTTCAAGTCGCAATGATCGGCCTTGCGGACCATAAAATCCATTAGCTGTTGCTGTAATTCCTTGGTGTATTCCTTTTCCTAAATGATCAATTAATTCTTTGTTTCCAATGGTGAAATAGGGAATATTAGCTTCTACTGGCCAGTTGACTTGAGATAAAAATGCTTTTTTAAGGATTAATTCTTCTTGTTCAGGTTGAGTGTTGTAAAAGCCTAAAAGACCATCAAACCCAAGACCATGAGATGAAACAACAAAGCTATCTACAGGGATATCTTCTTGTAATGAACCGCTAGTTCCAATTCTTACAATATTTAATGATCTATGTTCTTTTTTGATCTTTTTTGTTTTAAGATCTATATTAACTAGCGCATCTAGTTCATTTAGTGTAATGTCTATATTATCTGTTCCTATACCAGTAGATAAAACTGAAATCTTTTTTCCTTTATAGCTTCCTGTATGGGTGATGAATTCTCTTTTTGCAACTTTGTGTTCAATTTTATCGAAATGTTTTGATACCTGAGCAACTCTTTCTTGATCACCTACAATAATTATGTCATCTGCAATTTCAGTTGGCTTTAGGTCAAGGTGGTAAATTCTCCCTTTGTCAGAAACAATTAATTCTGAAGGAGGAATTTCAAGTGAATGAAAAAATTGACTTTTGTTCATATTCAAAAGTAATTAAACATCATAAGAAAAAAAACATGTAATATTAATCAAGATAATATTTATGTATTAGTCTAAACTTCCAAAAACTTTTTTTAGTACATCTGTTACTCTTGCAATAGGGTCTTTTCGAATTTTCATTTCTTCTTCTTCGACTAATTTGAATAATCCAATAATAGCTCTTTCAGTAATATAGCTTTTTAGGTCTGTATTAACTTCTTCTGCACCTGTTAGAAAAGAGGCAGAGTTATAGGCTTTTGTTAGTGGCTCCCAATATTTTGTAAGATTGACTTTGTCAATAGCTGCACCTACTTTTGGAGTAAAAGCTGTTACTAATTGATTGGTGGTTTTATCTTTAAGGTAGGTCGTAGCGGCATTATCTGCTCCTTTTAGAATATTAAAACCATCAGAAATTGTCATTTCCTTGATAGCATTCACAAAAATGGGAGCAGCTTCTTTTGCAGCTTCTTCTGCGGCCCTGTTCAAGGTAGTTTCAAATTCTGCTACTTTATTATCTAGACCAAGCTGTATTGCTTTGTCTTTTACTTTTTGAGCATCTGGAGGAAAGGGAAGTCTTATTTTATCATTTTTTAAAAAGCCATCTAATGCAGAGGCTTTTCCTGATCCATTTTGAATTCCAACAGTTAGTGCTTCTTTTAATCCTGCAATCACTTCTTCGTTGCTTAATGGATTGCTTGTGCTTTCAGTAGAGCCTAGTACATCGTTAGTAGTGTCTAAAACTTTGTTTAAAGTGTCACAACCCATTATAATACAGGTTGAGAAAAAAATGAGAATTATGCTGTTTTTCATCTGTTTATTTTTATTTAAAGTAAACTTAGCAAATATTTTGCCATTCTTTATTTTTAGCATTACTATAAAACTAAATTTGTATAAAGATTAATGATTAATGTTTGCAGAAATTATAACGATTGGTGATGAGTTATTAATTGGTCAAACCATTGATACCAATAGTTCTTGGATTGGTGAACAAATGAATGGGATTGGTTTACAAGTAAGTCATATTACTTCTATTCAGGATCAAAGAGATCAGATTCTAAACTCTTTGAAACTTGCTGCTAATAGGTCTAGCCTTGTTATAATTACAGGAGGATTAGGACCTACCAATGATGATATTACAAAACAGACTTTATGTGAATATTTTGATTCAGAATTAACCCTTAACACAAATGTTTTAGAAAAAATAGCATACTATTTTGAGAATAAGAACCTAGAAATGCTAGATGTGAATAAAGATCAGGCATTATTGCCTCATAATTGTGAGGTGTTAGAAAATATAAGAGGAACAGCAAGTGGAATGTGGTTTGAGAAAGCAGGAGTTGTTTATTTGTCATTGCCAGGAGTGCCTTATGAAATGAAAGGTATTATGGTGGAGAATGGATTGCCTAGAATTAAAGAAAGATTTTCTAAAGGTAAAGTAGTAAATAAAACAGTAAAAACTCATGGCATAGGAGAATCTTATTTAGCTAAACTTATTAAGGAATGGGAACAAAATTTATCTGAAGATCAAATTAGCCTCGCTTACCTTCCATCACCTGGAATTGTAAAATTAAGACTTACGGCAATTGGAGAGGATGAAAAACTTCTGTTAAAAAAAATTGATTACTATATAGATGAATTAAATTATTTGATTCCTAATTATATATATGGATATAATAAAGACACTTTAGAAAGTGTAGTTGGAGATTTGTTAAGAAAAAAAAGTTTTTCATTGTCTTTAGCTGAAAGTTGTACAGGAGGTCATATTGCAAAAATAATTACAAGTGTAAGTGGCTGTTCCGACTATTTTAAAGGCTCGGTAGTTGCTTATTCTGATGAAATAAAACAAAATCTTTTGTCTGTTGAACCAGAAAACATTGAATCTTTTGGAGCTGTTAGTAAAGAGGTTGTTGAACAGATGGCTATTGGTCTTACTGAAAAGTTTAATACTGATTTTGGTTTAGCTACTTCTGGTATAGCTGGACCTACTGGAGGGACAAAAGAAAAACCAGTAGGTACTGTTTGGATAGCAGTAGCTGGTCCTGAGGGGGTAGTGTCAAAAAAATTCACTTTTGGAAATAGTAGAGAAAGAAATATTATAATTAGCTCTTTATCTGCATTGAATATGTTGAGAGTAGAACTATTGAAATAATTTACTCTATAGGTAGATTTAAAAAAGAGATGTCTATTTTGAAAATATCTGCTTTCCCTTGAGGTTCAATATTATAATAAGCTCCTACATATGCTGTTTTTCCATCACTCGAAACAGAAATGGTTTTTTCTTCAAGAAATGTATTGATAGGGTACCCAATATTAATAGGTTCACTCCAGTTCCCATGACCTCCAGTGCAATAGTAGATGTCATACGTACCCAAACTTTCATCTCTTCCATTGGATGTAAAGAAGAGTGCCTTTCCAGAAGGATGTATGAAAACACATTTTTCATCACTTGAGCTATTAATAGTCGTGCCTAAATTTTCAGGTTCTGAATAGGTTTTACCACTCTTTTTTACATAATAGATGTCTGCCTGACCACTTCCTCCAGGTCTCTCAGAAACAAAATAGATGTAATTGCCATCAGAAGTAATACTAGCTGAACTTTCGAAATAGGTTGAATTTATTTTTTTACTGATCTTTTTATCTTTATGAGCAATTGGTTTAGGAGTTGCCCAGCTTCCAGATTTCCCTTGTTGTGACACATAAATATCTCCACTTCTTGTAACGTTCATGATATTTCTGTAGACTAAAAGAGAATTTTCAGAAGTAAATCCTAAGCTTCCATCATGATACTCCGTATTGACCTTTCCTAAAGTGTTTTGAGGTTCTGTCCAGGATTTAGTATAATCATCCCATTCACATAGATAAATGTCTGAATAATAAGCGTGATCATAATTAACATCAATGCCTCCTCCTTTTGTGTCAGCCCTTCTTGATGTGAATACCATGTATTTTCCATCTTGAGAGATGCACGGAGCAAATTCTGCTTCTTTAGTATTGATGTTTTCACCCATATTTTTAATAGTAGCATCAACTGGATTATTGATAGCTTCTTTAGCATAATTAATCTGTCGAAGGATTAATTCAACATCGTAATCCAATAATTTATTTTCTTTCACTTTACTTTTAAAAAGAGAAATTGATTTTTCGGCTTTTTCTAGCTCCCCTAATCGATGGTATATATTACCCATTAAATAATCAACATCTGGGTCAACTTCAGGATTAGATAGGTGTGCTTTTTCAATATATTCTTTGGCTTTTTCAAAATTATTCAATGCATGTTGACATTCTGCTATTCCGTAATTAGCTTTTGGATTATTCTTTTGAATGGCTAATACTTCACGATATAAATTGATTGATGCAGGATAATTGTGGCTATAAAATTTATTTTTTGCATCAGATAATTTGAGTTGAATTTTTGTTTTGTCAATTATGTTTTTAGTGGTGTCAACTTGTGTCATTCCATTAATTGAAAAAAGAAAAATTATAATGATGATAGATGAATATTTCATATAGAATGATTTTATAGCATGATGTTATATAAACAAATATAAAGAAATTGAATAATAATTAAAGTGGTAAATTTCACTCAATATTTTTATTAGTGGATTTTGCATACGGATTACTTTTTAAATCTATTAATTTGTTGATCCCTATGGTTGCAGCAACCATGGAAAAAATAGGTACAAAAGATATTATAATAACAGAGAAAAATAAAATGATGTAAAATACCCAGTCATGGGTTTCTATGGATTGTAAAAAATTATGTAAATAATGAAATAAAGGAGTGAAAACTGCTCCCAATGCAATAGCAAATCCTTTATGTTTTCTAACAAAGACAATACTTTCCTTGATATCTAACCTTAACCTTTCCATTATGAAATCCATAAATCCAAACCCGTAATAGTAAAATGCAATGAGCGTTAATAATAAACTTCTTAAAAAAGAATAGACATTTTCACCATAATCAATAAACCAACTAGATATAAAGAGAGTGAAAATACAGATGAATCCCATAATGAATTCCCAAATAAGATTTCTTACTGCTAGGTTTATGGCTCTTTTGACATCTTTTACCAGCTGAATTAAATTGAGTTTATAAGTATTTCCAGTAAGTATTTTTTCTGTTCTTTCAGAAACTATTGAAAGAAGAGGGGACATCAATATAATAATGATATATCTGATGAAATTAAGGAACATTAAAGATAATAAGTAGAAAATGCCCTGTACAAAATAATACCACATACTTAAAAATAAGCCTGCATCTTCAGGAGTATTGTACGAATTAGTTAGGTTTTTAAAGTAAAATCCTATATAATAGATACCCATAAATAGAATGATTGGAAAAATAAAATAGATCCAGAAATTATGCTTGAAGATGAACTTTAGCGCATCAATATGACTGATTAAACCTAATTTGAAATCTTTTAACATTTTCAATCAAAAAATTTAAAGTTATTATTATGGATGAAAATACGAATTCTTTGTGCCTTTAGACAGACTATTTCCTACTTTTGCTAACAATTATTTTAACTATGAACTTAACCGAACTTTCAGCCATCAGCCCTATTGATGGAAGATATAGAAAAGTAACTAATATTCTTTCTTCCTATTTTTCTGAGGCTTCATTAATCAAGTATAGGATAAAGGTGGAGATTGAATATTTCATTGAATTAACTCAAATTCCATTGCCCCAACTTAGTAATTATGATTCTTCAAATAATGAAGCGTTAAGAACCATTTATTTGGAGTTTAGTGAAAGTGATGCGATAAGAGTTAAAGAAATTGAAAAAACAACTAACCATGATGTAAAAGCTGTTGAATACTTTATTAAAGAAAAAATGGAAGAATTGTCTATAGGCGAACAAAAAGAATTTGTTCATTTTGGATTGACTTCACAAGATATTAATAATACAGCAGTTCCAATGTCATTAAAAGACGGTGTTGAGGAAGGTTATATTCCATCTTTGGAAGAATTAATCACTCAGCTGAATATAATGGCCAATGAATGGAAAGGGGTAGCTATGTTAGCAAGAACTCATGGGCAACCAGCTTCACCAACAAGGTTAGGGAAAGAGTTGTTAGTTTACATTGAAAGACTGGAGATTCAATTGTTACAATTAAAGGATATAACATATGCAGGTAAGTTTGGTGGCGCAACAGGTAATTTTAACGCACATCATATTGCATATCCAGAAATTGATTGGGTTGATTTCTCTAATCAATTTTTAGAAAAATGTTTATTGTTAGAAAGATCACAAACGACAACACAGATTGAGCATTATGATCATTTGGCAGCACTATTTGATGTGCTTAAAAGGATTAATACTATTTTAATTGATCTTGATAGAGATATTTGGACATATATTTCTATTGATTATTTTAAACAAAAGATTAAAAAAGGTGAAGTTGGTTCATCTGCAATGCCTCATAAAGTAAATCCAATTGATTTTGAAAATTCTGAGGGTAATTTGGGTATTGCTAATGCTATTTACGAACATTTAAGTGCTAAGCTACCATTAAGTAGATTACAGAGAGATTTAACTGATAGTACTGTATTAAGGAATATAGGTGTGCCAATATCTCATAGTTTATTAGGAGTTAACTCTACATTAAAAGGGTTAAGAAAATTGATCTTAAATGAACAAGCAATAAAAAATGACCTTGATAAAAACTGGGCGGTTGTTGCAGAAGCAATACAAACAATACTTAGAAGAGAAGATTACCCAAATCCTTATGAAACTTTAAAGGAATTAACTAGGAAAAATGAAATTATAACTGCTGCTTCTATAGGTGAGTTCATAGATGATCTTGATGTTACTGATCAAGTTAAAGAAGAGCTGAAAAAGATTACCCCACACAACTATACTGGTATTTGATAGGTGTCTTGTAATTATTGTTAAAAAATTAGAGGTCACTGATTTTTGTAATTAAATTTAAACCTTAGTGTGATGAAAATAAACTACATAACTACGCTGGGTTTTATCAGTATCGTATATCTATCTTATGTTTTTCCATTGACCAATGATATCTTCGAAAATTGCGATGAATATCAGGTAAAAGTTAAAGAACAGATAGAGATTCTTGACGTTGAATCTAGATTGATTTCTGGGGAAGAATGGGCTTATGCATTATCTGATGAGGAAAATCATCATACCATTGATAAAGCAATGAAGTCAATAGAAGAGGCTCATACTGCTTACGATAAAGCCACTGAATTAGCGTTTCATATTCTTTGGATCTCTTTGTTGTTCATTTTATTGGTTATAGCATTGAATTTTAAAGGCAATAATCTGTTAAAAGCATTGGTAGGATGTGCTGTTGTTATTAGCTTGGTGGCTCTTTATGTAGGTGTTTATGCGCCTGTTTTAGAAATTAGAGCATTTAGTAAAGACCTTGAGATTCCATTGGTTTTAAAATTAAATGAGATTTTAACTCTGGCCGACCTGCAATTGGATGATCTTTCCAATTGGATTAATACAGATGTAAATAACACATTTCAATCGTATTTAAAAGATATTTCTTTTCTTGGAATTAGCATGCCTGATTTTAATTTAGACTTAAATTTCAACCTTGCTTCCTATATAGATGAAGGATATTCAATTGAAATGACGGCCAAGTTTTATGGAGATATCTATTATTATTATCAAAGTAAATCTGCTATGGGTTTGATTAATATTTTATTTAAACAGAATAATTATGTTGTAGGAATTGCATTGTTAACTTTTAGTGTTATCATCCCTCTTATTAAATTGATCATGACTGTTCTGATTACTTTTTTCAAAACATTTAGTCAAAAAATAGGATTGGTAACATTTATCAATATAATCGGGAAATGGAGTATGGCAGATGTGTTTGTTGCTGCTTGTTTTTTGTCCTTTTTATCCTTTAATAATATGAGTAATCAGATTGAAACAGAAAGTCATACTCTGTTAGGATTGTATTTTTTCCTCTCATATGTAATTGTTTCATTAATATCCTCAATGCTAATGAATATGGAATTAAAAAAAAATTCCTAGAACCCTTTCATTATTGAGATTGATAGAATAGCAGCTGTTTCAGTTCTTAATATATTTTGACTTAAGGCAACTTCACTGAATCCACTTTTTACAGCTAGAGCTACTTCATCTATTGAAAAGTCTCCTTCTGGACCTATTAATATTAATTGAGATTCATTTTGTTGAATCACATTGTATAATTGTTGTTTATTGGATTCCCTACAATGGGCAATGAATTTATTTTTGAATTGGTCACTTAATTGTATTAGATCATTGAAATTACAAGGATCGTTGATCTTAGGAAGCCATAAATTACCTGATTGTTTGATTGCAGCAATGACTATTTTATGCATTCTTTCTTTATTCCACTTTCGTCTTTCTGAATGTTGTGAATACACAGGGAAAAATTCAGTAACACCAATTTCAGTACATTTTTCTATGATCCACTCATTCCTGTCGTTGTTTTTAGTAGGGGAAAATGCAAGGGCTAATGGTAATGGTGGTGTTGATTTAGAGTGGTCTATTATTTTACAAGTAGTTTTTTTAGGATTTGGTGCAGTAATAATTGCATTTGCTTTTACACCAATACCATTGATCAACTGAATGTTGTCGCCCTCTTTTAACCTTAAGGATTTGATGGCATGACGGGAATCATTCTCATTTAAATAGATAGTCCCTGAAAGCAGTTCATTGTTATAAAAAAAGGTACTCAATTTGTTACCATTCAATGTCAACTTCTTCTATTTCGTCTTCACTGTAATCTGCTTTTCCACAAGGACACAATGAATTCATTTCCGATTCTAATTTTTCTTTTTCACCCGTAGATTCATCACTCATAGATTTTTGGTATTCTTCAGGAGAAGCATATTTCTTCATAAGTTCTTCTACATAGCAATTACATTTATAATTTTTTCCTTCATTGGATAAAGCTTCACATTTTTCCAGATAAAACAATCTACTTTCTTTGGTCCAACCACTATTTGCATTTTGAATATACTGGATAGAAAGATAAGAACATAATAGGGTGATAATGATCCAAGTGGATCCAGTGATCAATAGTAGATTCACTTTTTCTTTTCTGCCTTTTAAAAGTAGCTTAAGTCCAATTAATAAAATTGGCACTGAAATTGATAAAATAGATATTAAACCAAAAAGTTCTTTATTGTCATCTGACCATTCAGTCCCTTTTAATTTTAAAAAGGAAAGTATGATTATACACCCAAAAGTTGAGCTCATTAGTGTGATAAAACCAACAAGTTTAAGTAGTGTATTTTGCTCATTTTTACTTTTCTTGATCAGCTTGTATCCTAAAAATGAACCAGCAAGCCCAAACAAGAGAGTTATTATTAGTTTTGTCATAATTTTTTTTTATAAATATAAAGAATGAATTGGTTGCATTGCAATTACAAATTATATTTACTTTTAAATTTATAAATATTCATACAATGAAAAAATTGATTTTAATTATTGCTGTATTGTTTTCTTTTGAAATGATGCATTCACAGAATAGAGAAATTGCTGGAGTTACTTTTCCACCAGTGGTTAAAGCAAAAGAAACTTCAATGTATTTTAATGGTTGTGGTCTTCGAGAGAAATATACGCTTGATCTTTATGTTGCTGGGTTGTATTTAACAAATACTTCAATGGATGCTAAAAAGATCATGAATCAAGATCAAGCTCAGGCAATTAAAATAGTCATTATTTCATCAAAAGTAACCAGAGATAAATTCAATGAATCTGTTAGAGAGGGCTTTGAAAATGCTACTGAAGGAAAAGCAACTAAAGAAGAAATTCAAGGATTTAAAAGTTATTTTTCCGATCCTTTTAAGATTGACGATGAGATACTAATGATTTATAAGCCTGGTAAAGGAGTTGCTGTAATTATCAATAATAAAATGAAGGGTGTAATGCCTGGTTTAGAATTTAAGAAAGCTTTATTTGCAATTTGGTTAGGTGGTAAACCTGCTAGTGGCAAGTTGAAAAAAGGAATGCTTGGGCAGAACTAGGATAAATTTTTATATAGCTTTTAAGCTTAGATCTAAATTTGATACTGAGTGGGTAAGTGCACCTACTGAAATAAAATCTACACCGCATTCGGCATAATTCCGTGCAGTTTCTAGGTTGATGCTACCAGATGCTTCAGTTTCATATTGATTATCAATTAAAGTGACTGCAGACCTTATATCTTCATAGCTGAAGTTATCAAGCATGATTCTGTCTATACCTCCCTTTGTAATAACCTGTTTAACTTCTTCTAAATTTCTTGTTTCTATTTCAATTTTCAGATTAAGGTTGTTTTTAAGTAAATATTTTTTAGTCTGATCAATGGCTTGAGCTATTCCTCCAGCAAAATCAATATGATTATCCTTTAGCATAATCATATCATAAAGACCCATTCGATGGTTATGCCCTCCTCCAATAACAACTGCTTCCTTTTCTATAAACCGAATTAAAGGAGTTGTTTTCCTAGTATCTAATACTTTGGTCTCAAGTCCATCTAAAGCATTTACATATTTAGAGGTTAAAGTAGCAATTGCACTCATTCTTTGCATGACATTTAATACGAGCCTTTCTGCACTTAACAATTTTATTGTGTTGCCAGTAACCGTAAAAGCAATATCTCCCTTTTTGATACTTTCTCCATCATTTATTTTTTTAATGAATGTGAAATTCGGATCAAATTCTTTAAAAATGTTTTTGGCAATTTCAATACCTGCTAAAATTCCATTTTCTTTAACTAATAATTCTGCACTTCCAGTTTCATTTTCTGGGATACATGCTAAAGCGGAATGATCCCCCTTTTTGATATCCTCTTCAATAGCAAGTTGTACAAATTGATGAATGTTCATGTGGTAAAACTAATTGATAATTATGAATTTAAGATTGATTTTAAATTTCATTAAGAAAGTGTATGAGTTTTTTTACAGCATTAGCTCTATGGCTGATACTGTTTTTTTGACCTAAGCTCATCTCGGCAAATGAAAGATCAAATCCGTTTGGTTGAAATATTGGGTCATATCCAAATCCATCGCTACCTGTTTTAGCCTCTAAAATAGTTCCGTCAATACTACCTTCAAAAAAATATTTTTCACCATTAATTATTAAGGCAATTACAGTTCTAAATAAGGCATTCCTGTCTCTTGTGTCCTTTAGTTCATTTAATACTCTGTTCATGTTGTCATCCGGGCTACAATTATCCCCAGCATATCTTGCTGAATAAACGCCTGGCTTGTTATCTAAGGTGGCTATCTCTAGCCCTGTGTCATCGGCAAAACAATCCTTTCCTGTTTTTTGATAGATATATACTGCTTTTTGCAAAGCATTATCATGTAAAGTTTTACCTGTTTCTGGAATTTCTTCATTAATTCCCATTTCATCTAAGCTAATTATTTCATAGTTTGAAACAGCATTTTTAATCTCCTTTAATTTATTGAGGTTGTTGGTAGCAAAAATGAGTTTTTTCATTTTGTAAAAATAAAAAGAGCTTTGTTAAATAATAAGAAATCAGATAGGAAAATAATTTTATAATTTTAGTACATGAAAATTAAGTTAATCGTTGTAGGTAAAACTAATGTGAAATATTTATTGGAGGCAGAGAATGAATATCAACAAAGACTCAAACATTATGTGAAATTTGAAGAGGTTATTTTAGCAGATATTAAAAACGCTAAAAATTTATCCCATCAAGAGCTTAGCAGGAGAGAAGGAGAATTGATTGTATCTAAAATTGATAAGAATGATGAGGTAATACTTTTAGATGATAAGGGGAAAGAATTTACATCTTTAAATTTTTCTCAATTCCTCAATCAAAAAATGATACAAAGTACAAGGTGCTTGACTTTCGTTGTAGGAGGTGCATATGGTTTTAGTGCTGAGCTATACGATAGGGCCAATACTAAAATAAGTTTGTCTAAGATGACCTTTTCTCATCAAATGGTAAGAATGATCTTTAAAGAACAATTATATAGGGCATTTACGATTATAAAAGGGGAGAAGTATCATCATGAATGAATTTTTTTTTAAATTTGCATTAAAAAGAACTTTTTAATGCAAAGCGAAAGTGATATTTTTAATTATACAGATTTAGTTATTTCAATATTTTATTGTCTATTAATTTATTTAATAGCATTTAGAGTTAAAAGACTAAATATTGAAAAATATCCAGAATATAAATATTTTGTAACTGGAATTACTTTTAAAATTATTGGGGTTATTGCTTTTTGTTGTATTTATCTTTTTTATTATAAAGGTGGTGACACAATTTCTTATTTTCAAGGATCTT
>Ga0206679_10000920_pt1 | contig 24550 bp, 24 predicted proteins | sample M110012015metaG_FD_155464 | JGI IMG/M metagenome (GOLD analysis project Ga0206679, IMG submission 155464) | Ammonia-oxidizing marine archaeal communities from Monterey Bay, California, United States - M1 100m 12015 | ecosystem: Environmental > Aquatic > Marine > Intertidal zone | place: USA... | reverse complement strand
AATTAATCAAGTTGCTGAAGGTAATTTTACCGCAGAAGATAATCCTCTAGTAGGCGCGCCTCACACCGCAGCCATGGTCAGTGCAGATGAGTGGGGTCATGCGTATACACGAGGTCAGGCTGCGTATCCAGTGACGTCTTTAAGGGATAATAAATACTGGCCGCCAGTGGGGCGGTTAGATCATGTCTATGGCGATCGGAATTTAGTATGCTCCTGTCCGTCTATATCCGATTACGAGTAAGTCTAGGACTTTGAGGGTTGTTTATTTCTCTTGTTTGATCATATCGAAGACACTATATGCAATCACTGGCTTAGAGAAGCCCTTCACCGGTATTTCGCCCCGGTTAGTACAGTTAATACTATGCTTAACCAACTCGTAGGTACTCAAGGAAATTAATATTTCCTCATTGTAGGCAGCCGACTCAAGCCGGCTAGCTAAGTTCACTGAACGACCGAGTAATGTGTAATTAAGATGGTGCTCAGTACCAAAGTTACCCACCTTGCATAATCCAGTATTAATTCCCATTCTAAGCGAGGGGGGTTCTTTGATGCCGTCTGATCGCCATCGTTGTTGCAGTTTTTTCATGGCCTTACGCATTGCAATGGCCATTGATACACAGCTAATAGCATCATATTGAACGCCGCGGCTTACCGGATCGCCAAAGAAAACCATGATTGAATCCCCCATGATTTTATCGATGGTTCCGCCAAAGCGAACTGCAATTCTAGACATTTCCGTGAGATAAGTATTCAGAAATTCCGTAAGTTCATCACCATTAAGTTGTTCAGCAAGTTCTGTAAAGCCGGCCATATCAGAAAAGAATATCGTAAGTTCCTTCTGTTGGGGTTCTTCCATGATTCTTTTGCCAGAGAGAATTTCGCGCCTTATGCTCGGAGAAAGATATTTAGCAAGATGGAATGACTGGTTAAAGAGGCGTGTATTAGTTTGATTTTCTATATCTACTTTTATTTCTAACTTTTTATTTCGGGTATAAAGCATATGGATATAAACAAAACAGTAGGTTGATACTAGCACCAAAACAATTCCCTTGGTGAAGTCAGTTAAGGTAATAGAATGGGGCGTCACATAGCCAAAAAAGCATCCGATTACAAAGAGCAATAAGGAAATTGGTAAATAACTACGGCTTTGCCCTATCAATGCTAGCCCATATAAAAGACTAATTACTGTAGTAATTGTAAAGTCAAAACTAGTATGGCCAATCAGGGACCCAGCAATAAAACTATCTCCAGCTATTAGTCCTATATTTTTTGCACTATTGAATTTATTTTGATCAGACAAATAAATCGTGATGCTTGCGTATAAAAATAGGGCACAAAAAAATATTGCAAAGAAATGGCCATAATCAAATAAGTTGGGCTCATTTATAATGGTCAGCAGAGCAATTAGGAACACCATTAGCCTAAAAGAGTTTGCCTGTAACGATGAATTTTGTGTTTTTTTAGCTATACCCATTTGCATACTTTAGCATCATAGTTCAACTTTCGCCTCATTGATTTTTTAGATTGACTGCCTTCGTTGCTTTTAACCTCTTTGTTGTGTAAAGTTCCGGCGCCTTAGTCAGGCTGAAAGCTAAGCTAATAATCAGCCCGTGCTCCTGGATAGTTTCAAGACCAGAAAAACGGCAAGAGTTTACGGTGAGGTGTCCGAGTGGCTGAAAAAATACAGAGTATTTTAGGCGCCCATAGGGCGATCTCGCAGAGGCAAGAGGCATGCTTTAGCATGGCTAGAAGCAACGAGTACGCCGTGCTCCTGAATAGTTTCAAGACCAGAAAAACGGCAAGAGTTTACGGTGAGGTGTCCGAGTGGCTGAAGGAGCACGCCTGGAAAGTGTGTAAGCGTTAATAGCGTTTCGAGGGTTCGAATCCCTCTCTCACCGCCATATCTTTTCTTATAAGTCTCAAAATCACTTCTCTCAGTGGCAAAGGGGCTATAGCAAGATCAAATATTAGGACTCCTAGCTATTTCCCATAGCGTCCAATATCTCCAAGAGCAAGTTAAGAATATCGAGATAAATACTAATCGCAATCTGAAGTGCGGTAGACCAGTCATTGACCCCTAAATCGCCAATTTGCTTGAGCCGGTTAAAGTCATATACAAGATATAGTGAGAACAATATAGCCCCAGCAATTGCTTTTGCTCTGATCATTGCAGTAGTCATGCCGAAAAATAACCTAACCAGTCCTATTAGTATCAGCGCACAAAGACCGAAAAAGAGGAAGCTTCTCATAAAGCTAAAGTCTATACCTGAATACATACCTACAATAGCCGCGGCTACAGTAATAAAACACGTTAAAAGAATTGCTCGAAGCCCATCATTCTCGTCCATCTCAAGCATAATGACGCCCAACAACGGAGAAAAAGAGATGCTAGTTATGGTCATTAAAGACAAGCCCATCGCCGTATTTATCCGAGCAAAAATTATCATACCAAACATGCTTAAGAACCAAACCGAAAAGATCTTGGCCATAAGAGCCTGTTGCTTGGTTGGTTCTTCTTTCTTTTCGGTGTTACTTGTGTCGCTTGTTACCAAAGAGGAGTCGTTCTTCTCATCCTCATTGAAAGGATCTGGATTAATAGGGACAAGATCCAACTCTCCTCGACTATTCTTTTTACCTATAAACTCTAAGCCTAAGAACGGAACTCCTTGCATATATGATTCTTTGGCCTTTTTTAAAAAATAAAAACATCCAACAAATATGATGCCTAATTGAATTGAAAGAATTAGCAGTGTCTTGAAATATAGAGAAGTTTCCATCCTAATTTCGCCCTGATTAGTTATTATTTAAAATCAAAGATCTAACCTGACTATACATTAATAAATGACAATAATGTAACGGTAGAAAGCTAATGACTGTTGAAAAAGCGCACTAATATATTTAAAAGTATCAAGACTTCTTGCCCAATCTAGCTCTGATTTGACTGGATGGGCTTTTCAGTTATGCTGGGGCAATCAATAAAAGGGAAGTGTTTCTGTCCGACAAAAATGATTAAGCAAAACGGCGAAAAGGTATTATGAATGGCATGAAAGCCCTTAAGCTCGGACTCTTCGTACTGCTATTTTTGGCCGGGTCCAATAACCTAATTTTCGCCAATGACCTAGTTTATGGTTTAACCCGATTAACGGGCGCGGAGATCAGCAAGACCTTCAGTAACGTCATTGATCACGCTCAAGTTCAAGATAAGGCAAAAACACGTGCGACAAATCTTTGGCTAGATAATGGAAAATTCACCAGCAAGTGGAGTAACCACCAGTCTAATGGAATAGTATCAGGCAAATGGTATGTTCAAGAGGATCAACGTTGTGTGATTATTAAAACAGGCCTGCAGGACCTCACTGGCAGGCCCAAATGTGGGGCTATCTATCGCCAAGGCGATAGCTATTTTTCAGTTAACACTGATGGTAGCATCCACGGCATACATCATCTATCGCCGCTCCATGAAACAGAGTGAGCCTGAAGAGGCCCATTCAAAATCTAAACAAAGTCAAAACTATTTTGCCCGTCGATTCAGCCCTGATTTTCCTCTACGACTATTATTCGATGAATTCAGAACAATGATAGTAATATTTAAAGGGTGTATGGTTGACGGTAATTAGTCCAACGGACATTGAATAGCTACCAAAAGGTGTAGAAGGAGTCCCAGATGATCTCCACTCAAAAATTAAAAGACGCGGAACGTGTTGTTCGTATCACGATGATATTAATCTTGCTCACAGCAGGCTCCAGTAAATTTTTTAGTGGAGGTGCGTTTTTTGATTATTACTATGAGTTATTCCAAGGCGAACTACGAATTAACTTGCCCAGTTCAATGGTGGATTTGTTCCTATCGGCGGCCCCATTCATAGAGTTAACGCTGGGGCTAGCATTGCTTAGTAATAAATATAAGAACTATACCGCCTACGCTTGGTTAGGTTTTATGTTGAGCCTTATGTTTGGACATTACATTCTTCAGGAATGGTCAGCAGTGAATCAGATGCTGGATTATATTTTTCTTGGCTTGCTTTGTCTTGTTCTACCCACACATTCGTCATGGCTAGCTAGGGATAGACAAGATAATGCATCTCCCCAGATCTAGCACCTGCTTTGACTGGATGGAGTATTCAGTTATGCTTGGGTAATAAACGGCATGTAGTGTATTCATCTTGATCGTATTGGACTCACAAGTTATAAACTATCGCCATATTCTTATTGGTATCTCCAATGGAGGACAAGTTGTCTAGAAAAAAGCAAAAGACAGTAGGTATCCACGAGTTGTACCGCAAAAATCCAAAAGAGGCTGACAAGCAATTGTGGGGCCGAGTGGTCGACCCTGATACGCGACGAGGATTTCTGAAGAAGAGCGGGCTCGCGGCTATGATGGCCTTTTTAGGGTCGAGCATTCCCTTTGCCAGCAAAATGCCAGGGGGGCTAATTCCGGCTGCTATGGCTGATGCCTCAGTACCTTTTGGTATCGATGGAAAGGAAGGCTTAAGAATACTAAACGACCGTCCTATCAATGCCGAGACACCACCACATCTACTCGATGATGATTTGACCCCAGCAAAACATTTTTTTGTTCGCAATAACGGCATTCCTCCTGATGTTGAGAAAATTGGAGATCCCGAGAGTTGGGTGCTCGAGATTGCGGGTGAATCTTGCCTAAAACCAACAAAATATACGCTTGCTGAACTAAAGCGAAAATTTAAGCAGTATAGCTACGCCTTGACTTTGGAATGCGGAGGTAATGGACGCAGTGAATATGATCCGCCCGCTAAAGGCAATCAGTGGTCTACTGGCGCCGTCGGATGTGCCAAGTGGACGGGTGTCAGACTCAGAGATGTATTGGAAGATTGCGGGATTAGCGATGACGCGGTTTATATTGGCTATTATGGGGCCGACATGCATCTCTCAGGGAATCCGAGTAAGCAATCTATTTCACGGGGCGTGCCAATGTCTAAAGCTCTGGAGGATGAAAGTTTGATCGCCTGGGGCTTTAATGGTGAGGAAATACCCTTTCAAAATGGCTACCCCTTACGTTTGGTAACCGCCGGCTGGCCCGCCTCAACTAGTGGCAAGTGGCTAAAAAAGATAGTAATAAGAAATCAGATTCACAATGGTGCGAAGATGGCTGCTCCCTCATATAGTATGCCCAATAGGCCTGTTGCGCCGGGGGCTAAGGTTGCCAATGAAGATATGCACACTATTGAATCTATGCCGGTTAAATCGCTAGTTACTTTTCCAAAAAGTGGTGTTACTCATCCTTTAAAAGAGAGCTTCTCTTGCAGAGGGCATGCTTGGGCAGGTGATCTCAGCGTGGAGAAAGTTAAGGTGTCAATCGACTTTGGTGCAACCTGGCAGCTCGCTCAACTAAAAAAGCCCGTTAATCGGTTAGCATGGCAGCGATGGCATGCAGAGGTGAGCTTTCCTCAACCTGGATATTACGAGGTTTGGGCGCAAGCAACAGATTCTCAAGGTAGGGCTCAACCGATAATAATCCCTGGCTGGAACCCCAAAGGCTACCTCAATAATGCCTGCCACCGCATTGCCGTCCAAGTGGTGTAATGATGCGCACAGGCAATAATGATGGGCTTTTAGCCCGAGTTTTAGCAACAGTGTTTTTGGTGTCGCCGGCTGTTTCGAGCTCGTCAAGTTTCGCTGAAATTGACCCAGATAGTGGGTTAACTATAGCCGATGGCTGGGAGACTGTGCGCGCGAATTGTACTGCTTGCCATTCAGCGAAATTTATCACGTTTCAACGGGGCGACCGAGACACCTGGGAATCAATGATCCGGTGGATGCAAAACACCCAAGGCTTATGGTTATTTGATGAAGAAACGGAGAATACTATTTTGAGCTATTTGGCCGTTAATTATCCACCAGGAAAATCCTCTCGGCGCAGAAATCTATCGCCAGCAGAGTTACCAAAAGACTGAGGTGCTGCCCACAGTTTTAAATTCTCTGCAGCAACAGCATTAATTGACCTAAATCGGCGTCTGAGTTTAAAGTCAGTTGCAGAATCGATGATAGACAAGACTTTGTCTGTGTTAAGTGTTACTCGGGCATTACGCGCTGTTAATGAGTCGTTTATATGCTGATTAGGGGACTCCGTACTCGGAAGTATCAGTACCTTGAAATTCAGTTCGCCCAATTTGACGGTTTTGTCTCTGATTATCTCTAGTAGATCAGGATCAAGTTTGTAGCTAGCTTTTAGGAGCGTTCTCGATAATTCCTCTGTCATTGCAACGTTAGCGCTTAGAGAACAAATGACAAGCAGAATGGAAAGTAATAGTCCTTTCATATCTATTTGATGTAGGTTACCTATCAGTTTGGCCAACTAATCATAGCTGAATACCCAATTCAGTCAAATCAGGGCTAGATCAAGGAGATCGGGACTCAATCACTACACTTACATCACTGAGTGTTTTGAAACACAGCGGTAGTGGCTACTCCGATTAGAGTTAGCCAAACTATAGGTTGCTTTAGCACTAGCGGTGGTAACAAGTAAGGACTTATTTTGTTCCTCCTCACGGCACCACCGTTTATATAGCCAGTTACAGCCAAAATTAATGCAGAACCTCCAATATATATAAGAAGCCTTGATGGATCATCTTTTTGTAAGGCAGCAATCGCATCATCAAACCGAACAATAATGCCAACGATTACCCAAACGAAAATAGATCCGATCCATGCCATTCTCTTAACGTAGCGCTCAATATCGGGCTTCCAGTATTCGGACATTTATAGCTCCCTCGCTGATTCAGCGGTCTTTAGCTAATTCATTGTCGAGCATTTCAATTAGTTGATCACGGCTATAGCTATGGGGACCCCATTGATTTAACTCGACTAGTTGACGTATCTTGGTACTAATTGTGAATTCCTGCTCTGGTTGACTCGGTGTTACAACATAGCGGCGCAATGGTTTCTCGTCGAACAATGCATGCATGTAGGCGGCTGATACTTCATCTGGTTTTTTTAACGATAATTCGTAGGCTGCAGTCTGGTCGTATTGTTTTTGCATTGCATCGGTTATTTTCCCACCGTCAGCTTTTATTTGAGCAAACGCACGTAACATACTGCTGCGTCTAATCCAAGATTGGTAATTGCCCGGCTCAATTACACTGACTGATACTCCTGTTGATGCTAACTCTTCTGCGAGTCCATCGGTAAAGGCTTCAATCCAATGTTTACTGCCACTATAAGAATTTAATCGGTTGGTAGTAATGGTGCCGGCAACAGAACCTGTTGTTGCAATCCTGCCAGTAGATTCAATAACTAAGGGTGCAAATGCCTTAGTAACGCGATAGACACCTTCCACATTGACTTGATAAAGCATGTTGTGGTCTGCAATTGGAGTTGATAACACGGGGCCACCACCACCTATACCGGCATTGTTGATTAACCCATAGAGTCCGGTTCCTGATTCTTTGATCCTGCTTACCACAGCATCAATCTGATCTTGTTTTGTAACATCTAGTCTAACTGCGGTAACGTTTTTAATGGCATTTAGATCAGCCATCTCACTGTCAGTTCTTGCTCCTGCGTATACATGATGACCATGTTTTGCCAGTGTCTCAGCCAAGTTTCTACCAATGCCAGTTGTCGCACCAGTCACTAGAATCGATTTCACTTGGGCGTCTTGCGTCTCCGCAGCATTTGTCTGGGCAGGCAAGACTATTAGGCTTGCAACGAACATGCATATTAAAAGTTGTACTCGAAACATTATTTCTTCCTTTAGTTCTCAAATAACCAGCAATCGCAATACTAATTTCTATCTCTTAAATTTGCGATACCATTATTGGGTGTGGGTAATCATCTGATTCTCTCGTGGCTATCATATTGGGTTTTATCATCGGGTCCAAACTTCTTGAACAAAACATTGAATCCTCAACCTGTTTTGCTAATTTTCAATTTTTTCTTGTTAAGGCTACCAGTTATTGAACTATGTACTATAGTAAATAGACTACTAATCATATTTGAATGGAGAACCATTATGTTGAAACAAATTTTAATTGTCCCTGTAGTTGCGCTTTTAGCAAGTTTTGGCTTTGCAGATAACCATGAAGAAGCAGACTCAGGGCCAAGCGCTGAGGGAGCTGATAATCTTCGTGCTGAATATCAATTTTGCACGCTAAATAAAGGTAAAACTCTGAGAGATGTTGAGAAACATGCTCAAAAATATGGTGATTTCGCAGCGGAGCATGGCGTCAAATACAACCAGAGCCTTTTGATACCAGTGCATGCGGGCTCTGGTATGGGTGATTTCACTCATGCAATTGTAGGACACTGGCCTAACGGTTCAGAAATGTATAAAGATTGGGGCGTTTATCTGAATGATTTTCAAGAGGCATATCCAAATCTAAAGTCACCTCAAACTTGTTCTCAAAGCTATGCAACATTTCAGTTAAAGGTTGTTCAAGCATTTAACGACAAGATGGAACTGGATATGAAACGACCTGTTCAATATGCGGATTGTTCGTTAAACGAGGGTAAGACCATTGAGGACGCTGTGGCTGCAGAACGAGCGGCGGCCGAGCTAGTTGCTTCGGTAGGTTTAAGTGGTTATTCGGTGAATTATATCTTCCCATATTTGGGTCAAAGAGATCCGGATTATGATTTCATTAGCCTATTTTACTTTCAGAATTATACTGCCAGAGGCGACATGGCATTTAATTACTACAAGGTTGCTGAAGAGGCCGATGCAATAACAAGTGAGGTATACAGCTGTGTTAACCCCAGAAGTTTTGCTGTAAAAAACTTTTATACCAATTGGGAAAATAATTAATGTTAGTCTGGCATTGAGAAATATCGCACTCTAAATAAAGCGTGAATTGATCTATGTTTTAACGAGCTGTTTTTTTTAAAGGAATCTTTGAACAATATACCTAAAGGAGAACAACATGAAAAATTGTATAAATCTTGCCCTTTTGGTGGGGAGCTGTCTATTTGCCTTAAATAGTTTTGCTGAACATCATGAAGAGTCAGATACCGTTATTATCGGTGATGTCGAGATGACGGAGGTCGCTCACAGTGATGGTTTTAATCAGATGAAACAGATGCTAGGTAAATGGGAAGGAAAATTAACCCAATTTACTGGAGCGGTAATAAACACTTCGTCAGAGTTTAAATTAGTTTCAGGTGGTAATCTCATTACTGAAACGTTAATTGAAGATGGTGTAGAGATGTTAACCACCTACTCGGACAATAAAGATGGAGAATTGGTTGTTAAACATTACTGTGCATTGGGTACTCAGCCCGTATTCAAAGCTTCGAAAGTGTCCAGTGATATGGTGGCTGTTTCGCTTGATGAGTCTCAAGGTGGTTATCATCCGGAGCACCATAGCTATGTAAGCTCCATGAAATGGATGGTCGATGCGGATAATAAAGATTTGGCGGTTGTTGGTTCTACGCTTTATATCGATGGCGAATTAGTTGAACAACAGTCGGTCATTAGTCGAGTGAACTAATCGTGATGAATTGGTCTGCGCTTTAGGTTACCCGCATATCTCATGCTATTTTTAGCCAAAGAGACGTTTGATTAAGTTAACAAGTGGTACAAAAAAGGGTTGCATAGTTTGCAGCCCTTTTTTTGCTTTAAATTGCAGAGCTAAGGTCTAGTTTGGTTGGGCTGTATCTCCGCCGGACTACTTTGGCAACGATAAGCCCCATGATTATATAAAGAGGCGCAGTTAGCATAGCCATGATTGCCTCTCCAGATGCCAAATCTACTGAGCCATCAGGCAGTAATTGACCAACACCCGTTTGATATGGGATGACGTAGTACTTAAGTAACAGTAACGGCATGAGACATCCATAAACGATCAAAAATCCTGGTGCCCAAAGTGTAACCTTTGTTTTCTGCAAGTCACAATCTATCTCAGGTGTACGATGCAAGTTCTCTCGATACTCTCTCTCTTCAGAACTCACGGTACCTTTCACTGACAAACCTATGATCGCCATTAAACTTAGAGCTGTACCGATCAGTGCAGGATTAAAATAACTCGGCAGATCAATTATTCCCGCATATTGAAGAGCCGAGGGGATAACGTTACCAAAAAAACCTAAAACAATGCCCCAAAAAGCGGCTTTTGCGGTAATGGTTTTACTCCAAATACTCATGAAGCCTACAGGACCCCAAGAGGAAGCGAATACGGTACCAATAAACATCATTAGCCAAAATACGTTAGGTGGGAAAATGAAACACAGTAGTAATACCGCGATACCGGTAACAAACATAGCAATACGTGAATAACGAAGAGTTAGCTCTTCTTTGCGAGTAACAATGTCATTGCTGATGCTAAAGCCAACAAGAGATAAAAAGGTGGATGCGGAAGACAGGGCAGCAGCCATAATTCCTGCGAGTAGAAGGGCACCCAAAAAGCTTGGAACCAAATTTTTAGCTGCCCATATCACCACAGTTTCTGACGGCGAGATATTTGGATTAGCCAGATTAATCAAACCACCTATTCCATAGATTAGTATTTGCATTAGGGCGACGGCAAGGCATGCATAGACCGCCGCACGAATGACTACATGTTCATCCCGAGCCATTAAGTGTCTGCTGGATTGCCAAGGGCCAACCGCGTAAACAAATCCCCAAGACATATCTACAATCAGCGTCCAAATGAGATAATCCTTTGGTGTTGGCCACTCAGTGCCAGCTCCAACAGTGCCATGCCATGAGGCTATATCGGGCTTGCTTTTCACCGCTGTTAGATCTTCAATGCCCTGCGCTACACCACCCATACTATCGACAATATAAAAAACAAAAAATACGGTTGCGCAACAAAACAGCAAAAACATAAGGGTATCAGTGAGAATGACTCCTTTTGACCCTGAGTACATGGTAAATAAGGTATAACTAAGCCAAGCTAGAATAACCCCTTGGAAATAGCTTAAATCGGTGAGTTCAGTGAGTAATATAGCCGCACCTTGAGTGACGACGACAAGGTAGCCTCCCAGACCTACAATAATGGTCATGCCTGCGGCCTGTTGCACGCGATGGCTATTGAATCGTTGACCGAAAAAATCGGCCATAGTGGCCGCTTGACTGCGACGTAAAAATGTTCCAAAGAACAGGGCTCCGTATACGTAGCCAATGACAGCAACACCTGGCATTAAAATATAGGGGCCTAATTGTCCGTCATAGGTGAAGCCTGCCTCGCCAAGGAAAATGGAAGTGCTAAATACACTCGCAACTAACGTTCCAACAATGAGTAAACTAGGTGCTTGTCGACCGGCGACGAAATAATCGTCTAGTTTTTTAACACTGCGACCAGCATAGACTCCGGCTGCGATAAAAATGGTCACGCTGACAACTATGGCAAGTGTAAAAATATCCAAATTAGCTCTCCGTAGCAAAACACAAATTTAAACCGAATTGACTTATACAATACCACTGTTGTTTGATCGTTGCGTCTTCTGGGCGCAAAACTTTTCTTTTCTAAACGTCTTTTTGGAATTTCTGTTTATTTTTATGTATGGGACAAAAAGCAAACACAGCGTAAAAGGTTTGTTGTAGTATAGAGTTATTCAAAGGTTTATAGTCGTAACTATGACTACTTCAAAGATATCACTGTTACTAACGCGGCAACTTCTATGGCCCCTCAGTTTGATCATGCTGTGATTTTCGTCTCAAATCTTGAGGAGGCTATTGCTGATTTCGTAGATCTTGGTTTTGACGTTGTTCGAGGTGGTAGCCATGGCTCTACGGAAAACGCTCTAATTATTTTCGCAAATCAAACTTATCTTGAACTTCTCGGAGTGAAGGCTGGTTGGTCTAGCCAGCTCATGAAGATGATGGGTATTCTCACCATTATGGAGTGGCTGTCAGTAAGAAGAGGTACCATATTTTCTAGGCTCATAGGTTGGATTAGTGGTGAGCTAGGGCCGGTGGATTGGTGTGTGCGTGTTGATGATCTGATAACGACGACATCAGAATGGAGCGCGCAGGGTCTTGATGTACTTGAGACTCAGGAGTTTTCTAGAAAGCGTCCTGATGGAAAAGTTGCTCGTTGGTATTTGGGTGGCACAAAAAATGGTTGCCTGCCGATATTACTAGAAGATATTACTCCAATGGTTGATCGTATGCCCTTGTTAGCCGAGGGGCGGCATCCTAATGGTGCCACTAAATTGTTACAGGTAGGGTTTCGTGAAAATGATAAAACATTCGCGAGTAATGTTGTAAAGAAATTTATTACACCATACTCAAGCTCTAATAGTAAAAATGATGATGTGATCAATATAGGGGGTGTTGGGGTGCATTTTGGTGAGGCCAGCATGGCGACTAAAATGTCACTGACATTGTCGTATTCAGGTGAGGGAAGCCAGGATTTAGACCTAGATAAAACCCATGGTGTAGCAATTAAACTGGTCCCACGTCCGTAGCAGATCTGTTAGTGATTCATCACTTTTGACTTGTTTGCCAATGCTCGTTTATGTAGACCGATGCGCGGTGTTTAGGTTGAATACTACTTCCTTTGATGATGTCAGCCCCACGTTCAGCAAGCATCATGGTTGGCGCATTCAGATTTCCATTGGGTATGGTGGGGAAGACCGAAGAATCGACAATTCGGAGCCTTGAAAGGCCATGAACTTTGAGATCTGGATCTACAACCGACATTGAGTCAATCCCCATTTTACAGGAACAAGAAGGGTGATAAGCGCTGTCTACTGCGTCTCTTACAAAGGCATCAATTTGGTCATCACTCTGCACATCATCTGTGGGTTGAATAACTTCACCCCGATACTGGTTCATAGCGGGCTGGTTCATGATTTCTCGAGTTAGACGCACACAATCTCGGAAGCCTTGTTTATCTTCCTCAGTCTCAAGATAATTAAATAGTATTTCAGGATGTTGTTTAATATCTTTCGAAGTCACTCGCACATGACCGCGACTTGTTGGCTTGTTGTGCCCTACATGGACCTGGAATCCATGTCCTTTGAACGCTACTGTTCCATCATAAGTGATGGCACCTGGCAGGAAGTGATATTGAATATCAGGCCACTTAACGCCGGCTCTTGATCTGATAAATGCACAGGATTCAAAGTGATTGCTGCGGCCTAGTCCTGTTTTGAACAGTAGCCACCTAGCACCGATCAGTGCTTTCTTAAACAGGCCTAATTCACTGTTGAGAGTAATCGGTTCTTTGCAGCGGTATTGAAAATTGAACTCGAGATGATCTTGCAAATTTTGGCCAACACCAGGTGACTCGTGAACTAACTCTATTGATGCAGCCTCTAGTACATCTCTCGGACCGACGCCGGAAACCTGAAGAAGTTGAGGTGTTCCGATGGACCCCGCGCACAGGACGACTTCTTTGTTTGCTGTAAACTTTTTGATATCACCTCTGATGTCACATTCAACCCCTATTGCAGTTTTACCGTCAAACAAGACCTTAGTGACTAAAGCATGTTTTACAACAGTTAAGTTAGGTCTTTTTTTTGCCTTTTTTAAGTAGGCATGACCTGTAGAGGCGCGGATGCCCTTGTCAACATTCATGAACTTCTGACCAAACCCTTCTTGTCGAAAGCCGTTATAGTCCTCAGTTTCAGTGTAACCTGCTTCGACACCAGCATTAATAAAAGCGCGATATAGAGGGTTACGCATGTTATTGCCACCACTAATAGCAACGGGCCCGTCATTACCAGTGTATTCACTGGACAGACATTGGTGATTCTCGAGTTTTTTGAAATAGGGTAGGCAGTTCTGGTAATTCCAGCCTGTTGCCCCACTAGATTCCCACTCGTCATAATCCAACGGATTTCCCCTTACATAAACCATTCCATTGATCGATGAGGAACCGCCGAGTACCTTGCCACGCGGGCAGTTCATGCGACGATTGTTGACATAGGGCTCTCTAATCGACTCAAAACCCCAGTTGTATTTTTTTGTGTTCATTGGAATTCCGAGTGCCGTGGGCATTCGTACAAATATGCTGTGGTCGCTGCCCCCATATTCAAGAAGTAATACGGTACAAGTTGAGTCTTCACTGAGTCTTGAAGCAACAATTGCGCCAGCTGATCCGGCTCCAACGACAATATAGTCGTAACTTTTTAAATTTTTCATTGGATGGCCTAGCTCTCATGGCTCCGAGATGTTTAGATTTAGAATCTATATTCTATAGATAATCGAGTCTTTCAGGGGACTACTTTTTGGTTCTTTTTACAAAATAAGAGCGAGCAAAAAACGACAGAGCCATTCCTATGATCAGAATAAAAATTGTCATTTTGTCACGATGGGGTGTCTCAGGTACCCAAATTTCATATTTCCCTAGATAATACAAAAGATACATAGATAGTATACAAGGGGCGAGCGCGACTACAATTTTCAGCCAAGAGCCAAATCTTGCGGTTAAATCAGAGCTCATATTTCCTCCCATTCCCATCTTTCAAACGTTCGGATGCTATCACAATGATTAACAGGGATGCATCTTTCTTTGTAGGGCCTGTGATATTTTGGAGAGAAGTATTACCTATTTGAGCTCAATCGCATTTTTCAGGACAGGGCTTGCTGGCGTCTCGTTTCCTATAGGCGGAGTAGTTCGATAAACTGCAATACTGAGACACTATTTTGAACTTTCTTAATTTAAAGCCAGTGGCCAAAGCATGAATCTAGACTTTTCGAATCTACTCAAGCACAAATCAATTAATGGCTGGGGCTTGTTTTGCGTTTTTTCTATCCCTATGTGTCTCGCTAACTACTTGGTAATGTTGGATACCAATACTGGCTCGCCTGAAGGCGTTTCACATATGATTGGATACTCAGTACGTTGGGCAGTTCCATTCATTTATCTTGTAGTTGCTGCCTCATCTATAAAAGTACTATTCGCCGGAGCATTTTCGGCTTGGTGGATGCGCAATCGCAAGTATATCGGGCTTGTATTCGCGGTCGGTATGGCATGGCAAGCTTACTTTATTTTTATACTTTCAACCTTTTATCGGGATTATTATTTTGATGAGGTCTACTATTTTCGCGATGAGCTTGAGGGTAGTGTTGGGTATATTTTCCTAGTTGCTATGGTTATCACTTCATTTCAATTTGCACGTAAGCGCGTAAATCAAATGCAGTGGAAGATGATACAAAAGGGGGGAGTGTACTTTCTTTGGGCCTATCCATTTAGTGTCTATTGGTGGAACTTGTTTTATTACCCTTACATTGAGGGTTACTCAGTACCTGAGTTACATGATTACCTATTTTACTGGGCGGGCTTTTTAGCGTTTGCAATGCGAATTGCAGCGTGGGGAAAAGTCAGACGAAAAGCTATAAACAAAAACCAGTCTGTTCAAGCTCCTGACAAAGTGATAAAGACCCTTGGAGTAGGCCTTGTCGCTCTTGGCCTAGTAGCATCAGCAACGGGTCACTATTGGTTTGACAGTGTTTCTGCAATCGTATCAGGACCAGAGTGGTCTGCTGAATTAAGTCTATGGCTACCATTTTGGCCTCTAGAGCCTTTCATGCCTCTTATTATAATGGGATTAGGTGCTTTGTTGATAACTAAGGCTAAGATTGTAGTACAAAGCACTGCGTCCTCTATCTAGCGGTCTATCGGGCTGTTAAAAGTATTTATTGCTCTAGGGAGAGCTGCGTGTCGTAACCCAAAGTTTTAGTTTTGAACTGTTCTGAATTCGGGTCAAAAATATGACAGGATGTAATCGGCTTGGCGTAGAGGTGTAGTGAAAAAGCTCTTTGATCGCCGATATTTTGCAGGCTGTGGACACCCATAAAATCAGCCATATAGGTAAGTGTCCCGTTGCTTGCTGCCTTTCTTTTTTTAACAGCTAGTTTTGATTTCTCGATACCATAAACAACTTCTTCAAATTGGCCTTCAACAAAATACATCCAGCATTCTTCTCCGCCGTGATCGTGTATATCAGTGCATTGCCCTGGTCCCCAACATATGAGAATGAGTTCAAAACGATCATTTAGGGCAATGCAGTTCCTTGTGTGGTGAGTGTTTGACCAAGTTGCGTATGGCAGCACATCTTTTTGAGAAATGTGGATATATTTGGCAACACTAAAAAACTTGTCTGCGGGCGCTCTTTGCAGAGTCTCAATCAATTGGTTGAGACCGGTGATTGGTAAATGAGGCGCGTCGTTATCTGAATGTATTAAATCAGGCATAAAATGGACCTTGTACTTCCTGTTTTGAAATTATTCAAGATAACATAATATAGAAAGTTAAATGGAGTTTATATACAAAACCATGGATTCACTATGGGGGATTCCCCGATCAAACTTTAGACGCGAGACCCGCTATCCAATTTAACAAGTCAGTGTATACCTCATCTCTATTAGTCTCATTGAGAGTTTCGTGACGAGAATCCGGATATAACTTTATATCCACGTGCTGAACGCCAGAGGTCAGTAACACGTCTCTCAGAATCTCTACACCTTTTCCTTGTTGCCCAACTGGGTCGTCTTTGCCGGCGAAAAGATAGATAGGTATCTTTTTATCCATTTTTGCCATCGCTGAAGAATCGGCCAGCGCTGTCATTCCATCAAGAAAATCACACCATGACTGAGTAGATAGCGGCCCACCACAGTGAGGATCGGCTATATAGGCATCGACCATAGCATCATCTCTGGACAACCAATCACTTGGAGTTCGAGCGGGTTTAAATGCATTGTTAAAGGATCCAAAGGACATCTTCTCTAGTAAAGGACTAGGGTTTCTGGGACCTAAGCGCCACCGCTCAAATTTTGCTATGTAAGCAGCAGACCTCCATTTTGCAGACTTTGCGTAATTTGAACCAGACAGAATTAAACCGCAGAGTTTGTGATCAAGGCTATCCGTTAGTTGTTGGCCATATTTTTGACAGAAATGGGTGGCCAGAAACGAACCCATACTATGTCCCATAATTACCAAAGGTAGAGAGTGAGAAGTTTTTATATGATTGATCAGTTGCCACTGGTCATCAAGCATTTGATTCCAGCCATCAGAGTCAGCAAGATGATAATTGCTATCCATTGCTTCACCGGTTTGACCATGACCTCGATGATCTCCAGCTGTAACCATAATTCCATATTGATTCAAAAATTCAGCTAAACCACGGTAGCGGATGCCGTGCTCAGACATCCCATGCATAATATGAAGCCAGGCCGCTGGATGTTCTGGAGTCCATTGGCAATAATGATGTTTGCCTGGTTCACCACTGGAGAAGTCGATTGTTTTTTGTTCAAATTTGCTCATGGCATTGATCCTTTATCAAAAGAAAATAAAGACTGCTCTTACCACTTTAAACACAGATCAATAATAGCATAGCCTATTAAAGACCTTTGCTACCTGTCGTCTTAGTGGTTTTCGAAAATATACTCAGGGACCCAGCGTTAGTGCTGGAGAGACGTTTTTATACTTTAAGGTTTATAAAGACTGCCTACAAATAGTACTGGAGATGCAGCAAACACCAGTTAGATATTGCTAGGAGCGATCGGGTTATACTTATTTTTCATGCATGAAGGGCTAATTAAAGCCCTCGCAAAAAATCAGACAGTTGCTCCATATTTTGCCATGATCTGCTCTCGCTTCTTGGGACATATGTTGACCTTGGATAAATCGCCTTGGATATGAGGGAGTTCTAGAACCCGTTTATCCATCACTTTGTACCAAAGCCAAGGGAAGTACGCTACGACATACATACCAAAATAACCGTTGGGCAACTCCGGAATATCATCAAAATTTCTAAGGCTTTGGTAGCGCCGAGCAGGATACGCATGGTGGTCTGAATGTCGCTCTAGATGAAAGAGTACGATATTACTGAGGACATAGTTGGCATTCCACGAATGATGAGGTTTACAACGTTCATAGTTACCATTTGCCTTTTTCTCACGCAGCAGACCATAGTGCTCTATGTAGTTTGCAGAGGTTAATTGGAACCATGCCCAGAAATTATGGATAAGTAAGAAAGGAAGAGTTATCCAGCCAAAATATGCGACAAGGGAACCCTGCAGAACCGCGCTGATAGCATAGGACTGGAGTATTTCATTGTGGATACTCCATGTGCTCCTTCCTAGTTTAGCTAGGCGCTCTCGTTCTAATTGCCAACCTCGTTTTGCGGTGCCAGGGATTTCTCGCAGAGCAAAAGCATAAATTGATTCCCCTAGCCTTGAACTAGCAAAATCTTCGGGAGTAGAAACTCTTACATGGTGGCCTCGATTATGCTCTACGCAGAAGTGGCCGTAGCCGGGAACGGCGAGAGTGATCTTGGCGAGCCAATTCTCTATAGTGGTGTTTTTATGCCCTAATTCATGTGCGGTGTTAATACCTATGCCGCTGGCCCCTCCTGCAACTATAGCCAACACAATAACCATTATCGGGCTCAAAGATTGCGTACCCACGACCCATGTGCAAGCAACTAAAACAATGTAGTGCATTGGTATGGTGGCGTAGGTAAGGAGCCGATAAAATTTATCCTCCTCAAGCTGCGGAACAATTTCTTCTGGCGGATTACTGCTATCTGAACCAATCGCCCAGTCTAGTAATGGAAATATGACGTAGCCTATGGTTAATGGCAAAGCGAGTATTACTTCGTTGCCAGTCTGTAAATAATAATAGATAAAGACAAGCGGAACTAATGGATAAAAGATCGAAGATAACCAGAGGTAACGTTTTTTATCGGTGTAGTTTATTAGTCCTTTGGTCGGATGATTCAACGTGTACGTTTTCATTGAGCGCTACCTCTTATAAGTCATTATTAACGCTAGTTTATTTTATTACTCTAGCAGTATAGTTGACATTTTTAGGCAAGACAGACTCTAATACGGTCATAAAAGGACTCTTTATTGGTCTATGTGGGGTTCTTTACCGGTCAATTTCCCAATCCATTTCCAGGGAGAAGGCAATTTTTTAAGGGGTAATCATGCTTCAGTATGTCACCGCAGAGCTCTTTTCTTTGTTAAAACAACAGAATATTGAAAAAGATCAAGTATTTCTAACTAGTGGGTTAACCGAGTCTGATCTGACATCGGTGAGTATGTTATCCGCTAGCCAATCTGACCAGCTAAGTAGCCAAGCACTGAGATTGAGCGGCGATTTTGCACTTGGATTAAAGTTGGGGCTAAAGCTCAATATGCTATCACTTGGCATTTTAGGTTACGCGCTGATGAGCTGCGCAACCGTCGAGAAGGCCCTTTATCTCCTCAGACGGTACAACCAAGCAGTGTTACCCAGTATGACAATTGATATTGTTACTCATGGGACTTCGGCGACCCTTGTGGGCAGCGGTAGTCATTTGCCATCGGACCTAGAGCGTTTTTATACAGATACTCTATTTGCTGCTTTGGTAACAAATTTAAGGCTTCTCACGGGAAAGGCAGATTTAGGAGCTGAGTTACAGCTTCGTTACCATCCGTTGGAAAACGTTGATCGATATAGTTCTATTTTTGGTGAAACTGTGGTTTTCAATGCAGACAAAAGCGCATTAAGCTTTAGTCAGGAGAGCCTAGAATTAGCAATAACGTCTTCCAATCCCCAAGCACAGACTATTTTTCAGAGAGAATGCGATCGAATTTTGGCGGTTGACGGTAATAGCGGCTCTGTTAGTGAGCGAATAAAGCAGATCTTAATTAGTGCTCGGCTAAAATTTCCTTCTGCGGCAGAAATGGCTAGAGAAATGCATGTGAGTGAGAGTACATTGCAACGACGACTCTCCAATGAGGGTTCTAGCTATCAAGCGTTACTTGACCAAGTACGTTATAGGCTGGCTCTGGAGTATTTGAATGGAACTCAATTGCCTGTTTCGGAGGTAGCAGAATTGCTAGGGTACAGCAGTGCGGCGAACTTTCGTCGATCATTTAAGCGCTGGAGCGGAAAGACCCCCGGAGAGATTCGCAGTGCTTAGCAAGTCATTGCTTATAATCTTTGGCTATCGCTAATTGACAACTGCATCGGTGATCAGTGACATAAATTCTGGGTTACTCCAATCTAATGGTTCAACAGTTGCGTGGTAATTATTTCCACTTCTAATTGAGCTTGACCCCACTTTGGTGTAAAGACTATTTCGTACCACAACCAAATCTAGGTCGGGAAAAATGTAGATATTATTTTGGTGCAATCCCGCTGAGTAGAAGTAACCCTCTGATGGGCTCACCCACCACTGCAGAGCGTAGTATTGATTACTAGTTCCCTCCGGAACCATGGTTGATTCTTGAACCCAGTTTTTAGACACGATTTGTTCACCCGACCACGCGCCATTGCGGGCAAATAGAAGCCCGAAACGGGCAAAATCTCTCGTGGTAGTGTCAATACAGCAATAAGTCATTGCATGCCCTAATTCGTCAGTCCACCAGTCAGCGTCCATGCCGATTTTTGAAAACAGGTGCATGTCAGCGTAGTCAAGCACACTTTGTCCAGTTGCTGACTCAAGAATCCCCGCAAGCAACATAGAGTCGGTATTTTGATAGGCCCAATTATTAGTTCTTGGTGTTGTCTCAGGGGTCCTATCTAGGGCATAAGCAAGTTGGTCGCCACCGGTTCCACCTGAATAAATATTAGCATCGCCATCGGAAGCTTCTTTCAGGCCAGTACGCATTTCCAAAATGGCTCTTATTGAGATGTCAGCTTTGTCTGTACTCACCCAGGGAGCAAGATAATTCGACGCGGGCACATCAATAGAGTCTATCAGTCCTTGATCCAGCGCAATGCCAATTAGAGCGCTGGAAAAAGATTTCCCTGTAGACCAACTCGTGGCTAAGCTTTCCTTTGAGTCGTTGTTTGCATAACGTTCTCCAACGATGACTCCGTGACGAATAATCACTACGCCCTGAGTGTTTCGAGTACTGACAAATGCATAATCTAATGCATCTTTGATTCGAGCTTCCGACATTCCAACATCTTCAGGCAAGGCTGTATCCCAACTTACGCCAGGATATGTAGTCGTATCAGGTGTATTTGCAACTGGCTGTGGAATTTGGACAGGAACCGATGAAGAGCCTGAACCACCGCACGAAGAAACCACAAGCACGCAAACTAAAAAGTAAAGATTTTTCATCACTAACCCCTGATCTTTAGAGTAAAGGTCTTAAGCTCATCAAAAAAGTTTTAAGTTATGCAAATAATAATAAATATTGCTCACATTGTAACTCTTTTGATACGAATACTTTTGGGAATCGTACAAAACGTAGAGTTTCAAAAATTACAGTTTGTGCCCAATGTTGAAGAACAAAAGACAATTTAGCCAAGACGAGTTATCCCGTATTGTAGAAATGGCGTGGGAGGATCGTACACCGTTCGAGGCGATCGAGATTAATTTTGGCGTCAATGAGTCAGCAGTCATTAAGCTTATGCGGTCTCAGATGAAATCCCGGTCATTTCGATTGTGGCGTCAAAGAGTGACTAATAGGAAAACTAAGCATCTTGCATTCCGTTCGCCGGAAGTTAACAGAGGGTATTGCCCAACGCAGTACAAACAGAGATAAGGGGATTAAACACAATGACTAGTTTTAAATTATGGGTAATTCGAATGGCTCTGCCAACTGTATTTCTTATAAGCGGCACGTTGAACGGAGATGTAGTGATAGATGACTTCGAGGCTGGCTCGAATGTAGATTGGGATTACTTCAGTGATCAAGTCATGGGCGGTGTTTCTGAAGGCTCAGCGAGTTTAGGGAGAGATGAGAAAGAAGCCTACGCTCATATGACCGGTGATGTTAGCACCGCCAATAATGGTGGATTCATCCAATTGAGGACTTCTTTACGGTCTGGCGCTGACAGAAACACTAAAGGCGTCTTCATTAAGGTTCGGGGTAATAACCAGAAATATTATATTCATCTGCGAACTCGAGGAACGATACTGCCTTGGCAATACTATCAGGGTGCATTTGACGCAACTGAGGAGTGGCAACTGGTTCGTCTACCGCTAGACGCTTTTGAAGCCTCAGGTTCGTGGTTAAGAAAGACTCCTGCACCAACGTCAATTCGCAGTATAGGGGTCGTCGCTTATGGTCGCGATCACAAGGCGGATATTCAAATTAGTGAAATTGGATTCTATTAGCTCATTTAGCTCGAGCATCGAAAAGTGCGAGCTGCTCCTCTGAAGCTGGCTTCTGAAATTTTGCTTTCCAGTCGGAGTAGGGCATGCCATAGACAATTTCACGCGCCTGCTCGTAATCAATCGCTAACTGCTCTTTCTTTGCTTCTGTCACATACCATTTACTGAGACAGTTGCGGCAGAAATTGGCCAGGTTCATCAGATCAATGTTTTGTACATCTTTGTTGTCATCGAGGTGTTTTAGAAGGCGACGAAAGACCGCAGCCTCAATTTCTGTTCGGGTATTTTTTTCCATGGTTTGGGAAATCCAATAGTGTGTTCATAACGTTGGACAGTGTAAACGAAATGAGCGGATTAACGAAAGCTACAGTGGGCTCTAAAACTGCCTAAATCTGATAAAAAATGCTAATCAAAGGGTCCAAATCGACGATTTTTTAACAACCTTTGTGTTATTCTTCTCGGCTATTTAACTCTTGGGCTTTTGCCTTTATTAAAGAAAATATGACTATAAACACATCTCTACTATCACTTATTGGCAATACGCCAATGCTAAAACTCAAAGCCTTTGATACTGGGCCTTGCGAGCTCTTTGTTAAGCTTGAATCTCACAATCCAGGCGGATCAATCAAAGATAGAGTTGGTCTAGCGATTATTGAAGCAGCCGAGAAATCAGGAGAACTAAAGCCTGGCGGCACCATCATTGAGGCTACCGCAGGGAATACGGGTATTGGACTTGCGTTGGTGGCGGCTATTAAAGGTTACAAAATTATCCTAGTGATTCCTGACAAGATGAGTCGAGAAAAGATTTTACATCTTGAGGGCTTAGGTGCTGAGATAGTTTTAACTCGCTCAGATGTTCCCGAGGGTCACCCTGAATATTACCAAGATTTGGCGCGAAAAATTGTCGCAGAAACACCTGGGAGCTTTTTAGCGAACCAGTTCTCTAACCCCGTAAATCCAATGATCCATCGGACCACTACGGCTCCAGAGATATGGGAGCAAATGAATGGAAATCTTGACGCCGTAGTAGCTGGAGTTGGGTCGGGTGGAACACTAACGGGAATGGCTGAGTTTTTTAAAGAGAAAGACCCTTCAATAAAAATGGTCGCGGCTGATCCTGAAGGCTCAATTATTGCAGATGCTGTAACTAAAGGATCTTTCTCCTATGATGGAGGCTCTTGGTTAGTGGAAGGTGTCGGTGAAGATTTTATTCCGGATGTTTTGAATGTTGAACTGCTACACGATGCCACTATCGTTTCTGACAAGGAGGCTTTCCAGACCTTACAAACTCTAATTAGAGAGGAAGGCATATTAGGAGGGTCTTCCACCGGAACCCTAGTTGCCGGTGCGGTTAAATGGTGTCAAAAGCAGACCACGCCAAAACGAGTGGTGACGTTTATATGCGATACAGGTAATAAGTATTTGTCTAAAGCATTTAATAAATCTTGGTTGCATGATAACGATCTGTTAGAGGTAACCTTGGTGGGCAATTTAACGGATTTAGTCAATCGTCGTGCCGATCAGGGCGATATGATCAGCGTTAGCACCTCGGATACACTGCTAACTGCTTATAAGCGCATGAGAGCGTCTGATATTTCTCAGATACCAGTTCTTGATCAAGGCAAACTAGTGGGTGTGCTAGATGAAGAAGATCTACTCTTTAATGTCAGTAAGAGCAAAGAGGCATTTTCTAAGGTAGCTGGAGAGTTTATGGTCACGGATCTTGATGTGTTGCCAACCACTGCTTCGGAGGATGAGCTGATGGAGGTTCTGACTCAAGGCAAGGTCGCTATTATCTATGATAAAGACACGTTTATTGGTTTTATTACCAAAGTTGACCTTATTAACCATTACAGAACTAAGATAAGCCAAGACTAATTAGGATTAGAAATCTTTATGAACGATAGGAATAAAAAACAGGGATTCTCGACTAAGGCTATTCATGCTGGTCAGCAACCTGATCCATCTACCGGCGCTATAATGACGCCGATTTATGCCAGTTCTACCTATGTACAGCAAAGTCCCGGAGTGCATCAGGGTTATGAGTATTCTCGAAGCCATAACCCGACCCGTAAGGCGCTTGAAGATTGTATAGCAGCCCTTGAAAATGGCTCAACTGGATACGCTTTTGCGTCGGGTATGTCCGCCACGGCTACGGTTTTGGAGTTACTCGATTCGGGCGATCATGTTATCGCTATGGATGACCTTTATGGTGGCACATATCGCCTATTTGAGAATGTGAGAAAACGTTCAGCGGGCCTGGAATTTACCTTCGCTAATCTTAGTAATTTGGAAGTGCTTGAAACGTCACTCCAAGACAATACCAAAATGATTTGGGTGGAATCACCTACCAATCCACTTCTCAAACTGGTTAATCTGCAGGCAGTTGCCGAGTTTGCTAGAAAACACAACTTGATCGCTGTCTGCGACAACACTTTCTGCTCTCCTTACGTACAAAAACCTCTGGATTACGGATTTGATCTTGTTGTCCATTCTGCGACCAAGTATATCAACGGGCATTCAGATGTTGTTGGTGGAATTGTTGTCTGTGGGCCTGATCGGCAGG
>Ga0206679_10000919_pt1 | contig 24558 bp, 17 predicted proteins | sample M110012015metaG_FD_155464 | JGI IMG/M metagenome (GOLD analysis project Ga0206679, IMG submission 155464) | Ammonia-oxidizing marine archaeal communities from Monterey Bay, California, United States - M1 100m 12015 | ecosystem: Environmental > Aquatic > Marine > Intertidal zone | place: USA... | reverse complement strand
GATGTAGAGGGCATGGAACTCCAAATCATTATTTTTTTAATAATTTCAATATCTGTAAGTCCTTCTTTTTTGTATTTATTGTATTTTCTTTCCCAAATAGATTTTTGAGAATAGTAATTTCTGGTTCCTGAAACAATAGTTAATTCTATTCCATCTTTATTAGCAGCTTCTTTCATTGCTATAAAATTATCTAAAGTTTCTTTCTGTAAATACATTTCAGATTTTGTGTGGTATTTTTTATCTACTAATACAAAATCAGAATGATTTTTAGTTTGAAATTTTCCAAGAAGAAAACTCTTTATATCAATTGTATTATCTTTCATAGTTTCAGTATTTTCTTTGTTTTCTGTCTTAATTTCTTTTAATTCCTGAGCTGTATTATTCGACAGAGTATATTGTAGTGGGTCTTTAAATGTGATTTCGCATTTCTCTTTATTATTTTTCTTGTATATGAAGGAAATAATGGAGCTGTCACGATTCAGAATTACAACATATTCTTTTCCTACTTTTAAGGCATTAAAGTTAAATTCAACTTCTTCTTGTTCTGAGATTAATAAGATTGTTTTTTGTTCTACTCTAAAAACACTTAATATAGAGCTTAGTGTAGATCCTGATTTTACTACATTAATAATTTTAATATTATCTTCCTTTTTATCAAGGATTAAGTCTGCTAATTTGTGCTCTTTATTTATTTCAGGAAGTACTTTATCTTCCTCATTAGTGGAACATGAAATGAATAATAAGGATGTAATAAGGATTAGAAATGGATAGTTTTTTATTTTCATACGGATGTTTTAATGAGGATAAAGATATAAAAAAATAGTAGATTTCTATATCGTAATATTTAATTTTACAGAGTACCTTCTAGGTGATTGTAAGTCGGTTGGTCGTGTTAGTATTTCGGTATTCATTACATTATTAACTATAAAATTAATTTTTGCAAATTTATGTATTTGTATTCCTAAGTTAAGGTCAATTAATAAGTCTCCTTTTTTGTTGTTTACTCTGGAATCATTAATTCCAGGAATTATAGCTGGCTGAATTTCTATTGTATCATTATAGTATATCCCATCATTTACTAATGCAGTAGTAAATATCTCATCAATATTTTTCATGTAATCATTATATAATACCCTTATTCCAAGGCTAGTGTTTTGGTGGTTTAAGGATCCATCTATTTTTAATAAGTGCTGATATCTGTATTTTAATATAGTAGTGTCCGAACTACTATTATTAAAAGTAATAGGGTTAATTATATCAAAATGCTTGGTTTCAGCATAAACAGAATCGGGAGTTAAAGAAATTGGATTCATATATGTATAACCAATAGATATATTAGTATTCCAGTTTTCAGTTATTTTATAATCAGCATGTATCTCTGTTTCTATCCCGTTTATCTGAGTCTTTCCTATGTTTACGGTCTTAAATCCAAGTCCATAAGCATGTTCTATATCGTATTGCGTTCCCCATTGTGCAAAACTAAACTCCATCATATTGTCGTATCTCATTAGAAAGTATGCTATATCAAAATCTATACCAATATTCTTAAACTTATCTGAAAAGTGATAAGCGCTTTCAAAACTCCAACCGCTTTCTGGTTGAAGGGACAGGTTAGGATAAATATAAGTACCTCCATGAACATTCGTTGAGCTTGACATTTCTGCAATAGATGGGAAACGAACTCCTTGCCCAAAATAACTTCTAAAACTATTTTTTAGGTTTATTTCATGTTTTAATCCTGCATAAAATAAGGGGTAGCTTATTTTGAAGTTATTAGTTTTATTTCCATCTTCTAATGTGAACTCTTCTTCAGATTGTATTCTTACAAACTCATATCTACTACCAAATGATAAAGTGGTATTATTGTTCTCTTTCTCAATAAAGGAATATACAGATTGGGTACTACTTTTATTTTCACCATTAAAAACTTCAGCATATGCAAACACATTACTACTTGTTGCTCCTACTATTATATTAGAGGATGTTAAATTTATTCGCCCTTTATATTTGTAGTCTATATAATAAGTTTCAGAAAATAAATCTTTACCTGTTTCTTCTCCATTAGTGTTATTATCCATCTCAATTTTCATATATCTACTTTTTATCATGTGTTTCCCGTTTTTAGTATTGTATTTTATAAATGGGTCGATATGAAATAGTAGAGAATTAGTTTGATATAGATTACTATCTATAGGAATATAAGCTTGTTCGTAGCTCTCCCACAGTAAGAAATTTCCTGTATTTTGTTTCATCAGTGTTCCATTAACACCAAATAACAAACCATTTATATTTCTTGAATTATGAAGAAGGTTAAGAGAAATCTGATTTCTATAATTTTCTTCTAAATAACGGTATCCTTCATCAGTCAGATGATTCATCCCTAAAGTTAAAGAAGTATTTCCAATAATCTCAGAATGAAGCAAGTCTGTAGAATAGAATCTTCTGTTTCCGTCCCACCATTTTAATTGCATATTTTTCGGATTGTCATAAATTCCAAATCGTGTATTGATTTGTGTGTATCCGAAAGAAGGGTGTTGTTCAATTAATATTTTGTTTGCTGATTTTGTTCTTACATTTATCACTCCATTCATAGCAGAAGATCCATAAATTGCTGAAGCAGCTCCTTTTGTTATTTCAATTTGTTCTATGTTTTCAATAGGGATTAAGTCCCATGGTATTTGCCCCATATCTCCTGATAGCAGAGGGATGTCATCAATTAAAATTAAGACTCTACTTCCTGCCATTGCATTCCATCCGCTCCCTCCTCTAATGCTAATCTGGTTATCCGTGAGAGTGACTCCAGAAAATCTTTGTACAATATCTGATAAATTAGTATTTGATTCTTCTTCAAATTCTTTCGCTTCTATTATTTTTACTGATAAAACATCTGTAATTGTTTGTTCTTTTTTAGGATATACAATTTCAATGTCGGATAATAAATGGATATTTCTTTCTAGTTGAACATCTATTTGTAGAGTTTCTTTTCTAGAGATATTTATCTCAATTGTTTTTGGGTTATAATTGATATGTTGAAAAGAAATAGTATGATTACCTTCAGATATCTTAAAACTAAACTTCCCATTTTTATTACTAGTACATCCATTTTTTGTAGAACTGGAAATATTCACTTTACTTATTGATTTTCCATTTTCGTCTACAATTTTACCTTTTATATTTTGAGAAAAAGATGAAGATATATTTAGAATGAAAAAACAAAAAAATAAGATGTATTTTTTCATTTTATTGGTTAGAAGAAAGGTGTACTTTTTGAGAAAAATTAATTGTTTTACTTTTCAGAGAGATAACATATATTCCTTTCTCTAACTGGTTATTAAAACTATACTCATTTCGTCCAATTGTAGTCTCAATATTTGTTTGGTATACTTTTCTACCTAAAATATCTGTAATATTAAGATGGAATGTAGAAGATAAGTTAGAGTAAATTCCAAAATAGATCGTATTATTTTCACTTATTATATTTGTGATTTTTATATCAGAATTTATATGATTAATAGAGGAAGCTTGGTTTACGGTAATTATATATCTACTTACAGTATCGTAGGATCCGGTTTGTTCATAATAATTAATACTTGCAGGTAGAGTAAGAGGGACTCCTCCAACATCTACAGTTACAACTCCGTGAGAATATAAATTTGATATTATTTGCAAGTTGTACCAATCTGCTGTTGTTGGTATTCCATTTATATCGGCGCAAGCTACTACATTACCAGGGAAGGAGCAGTTTGGAGTGTTGCAATCTACACTCATTCCAGGCGGAGTGTTTAAAATATCAATTGTAACAACACTATCTACTATCCAATCTCCAATATATATTGACTGACCTAAAGTGTCAATTGTAACTGCAGAACTATCTCCTAATGCGGCTTCTAATAAGTTTACTGGAGTTTTCATGGTCCAGATTTGAGAGTAGTTAACCCCAACAGTTGCATTTGGGAATCCACTCGAAGGCCAAATATTAGGAAGGGAGTCTTGATAAACAGAATTAGGAATACACTGTGAAAAACAAGAGATAGAAAGAATGCTCAAAACTACAGAAATCACTAATTTATTATACATGAGTAAAATGTTTGAGAGCAAATCTACAAAATAATATTTTAGTGTTGGAAAGTTAGAAGTAAATGAGCAAAGAAGTTCCAGAAAGTAATAAAAAAAATTGCTAGCATTTTAGCAAGGTAGAAATTCATTTTTAATTTATTTATTCCAATCCATAGAACTCCATTATATATAAAAAGCGATATTAAGGAAATAAACATAAACCAAGAAAATTCTGTAGATATTTCTGGGTTATTACTTTGGTATGTAAAGTATCTGTTTAAAAAAAAATTAGAAATAGCTGCAACAGAAAAACCTACAGAATTGGCAAAGTATTTATTTGTTTCTAATTTTTCTTTAAGAATGTAAGTAATACTAAAATCTAGAATCATGCCTGAAAGACCTACTAGTAAGAATTTTAAAAATTTAATTATTATCAATATAATGAGGTTTTGATGTGAATATTTTTTACAAAAATAAACACTTTAATTTAAAATACTATGCGTAGCATAATAAAAAAAGACCTCTTGATTAATCAAGAGGTCTTTTAGAAAGTGGTGCTACCAAGATTCGAACTAGGGACACATGGATTTTCAGTCCATTGCTCTACCAACTGAGCTATAGCACCAACTTATTTTGGTCTGCAAATGTAACTTAATTTTTTATTTAGAGAAATATTTTATAACCTTTATATAGCAAATAAAACATTTGTAAATTTGGGGCTTTATTTTTAGAATGAAATTAATAATTGACATAGGTAACACACTAGTGAAATACGCTATATTTGATGGTGATATTATAAGGGAAGTTTATAAGTATTCAGATGTAGATTTAGTTTTTCTGAATAAAATTATTTTAAAATGGAATATTAAATCTGTTATTATCTCTTCTGTTAGAAATCCATTGAAATGGAATTTACCAGTGAGTCTGACGATTTTAGACCATAAAACTAAATTACCAGTTAGTATAAATTATAAAACCCCAGAAACATTAGGCAATGATAGGGTTGCAAATATTGTCGCTTCTTCTGTTTTATTCCCAGATAAAAATATTTTAGTAATAGATGCAGGGTCTTGTATAACCATTGATTTTATAGATAAAAACAAGGAATTTCAAGGTGGTAGAATTTCTCCAGGATTAGAAATGAGGTATAAATCCTTACATAAATTTACAGAAAAACTTCCAAAACTGTCTATTACTACCGATTTTGATACAATTGGTAGAGATACAAATTCTTCTATTGTTTCTGGAGTACAGCAGGGAGTTCTATCAGAAGTGGAGACAATAATTTATGATTTTAGAAAAGAAAATGAAGATTTATTCGTTATTGTGACAGGAGGAGATACTTTTTTCTTTGAAAACGCCTTAAAAAATAGCATATTTGCAGACCAAAACTTAGTCCTTAAAGGGCTTAACGAAATTTTAAAATATAATGAATAAAATAAAATATTTCTCACTAGTTGTTTTTACATTCCTTAGTGTTTCTTCTTTTTCTCAAATTTCTACTAATTCTCCCTACTCTCGTTTTGGGTTAGGAATATTAAGTAATTCTGTTTCTGCTCAGCAGTCAGCTTTAGGTGGTTCTTCAGTAGTGTATTTTAATCCTAATTCTATAAATTCAGAAAATCCGGCTACTTATTCTTCTTTTAAACCAAAATCATTCTTGTTTTCTACAGCTTTATCTTCTTTTGCAAATAGATTTCTAACTAATGAAAATTCTCAAAAGGAAAATAATACTACTTTTAGTCATGTATTAATTGGATTTCCAGTAAATAAATACATCTCTTTTAGTTCAGGTCTATTACCATTCAGTTCTGTTGGTTATCATCTAGATTATTCAGAAACAGAAGATTGGTTGGAAGATACAATTTCAATTTCTTCAACAGGAAACGGTGGGATAAGTAAATATTATGTTGGTACATCTTTAAAATTACATAAAACTATTTCTGTTGGTATTAATGCATCTTATCTTTTTGGAGGTTTAAGTAGAAATAAAACAGCTAATTTTAATAATCCATCAATCTTTAATGTTAGTTCGGTAAACAGAACTAATATTACAGGAGTTTCTTATGAGGCCGGACTGTTGTTTAATACAGAAATAGCTAAAGATAAATATGTTTCGTTAGCTGCAACATACCTGAATAATTCAAACTTGAATGCAAAAAGAACTTTGTTAGGTACTACTTACGATTTAACAGGATCTTCTCTTATTATAAAAGATACATTTCAAAATATAGTCCAAAATGGAACTATAGTGTTGCCATCTAAACTTTCTGTAGGTCTTTCCTATTCTTCTGATAAATGGCTGTTTTTAGCTAATTATTCAACTCAAAATTGGTCGGACTATCAACTTAAATTTGATGACATTATAGAAGAAGATAATTTAAAGAATAGTGTGTATTACTCATCAGGAATGCAGTATACTCCAGATTATAATTCACATACCAAATATTGGAAAAAAATAAACTATAGAATAGGAGGGAGGTATAATAAAACCTATCTTAATTTAAGAGATAATCAACTAATTGAAAAATCACTTACTTTTGGATTAGGGATGCCGGTAAAAAGAACAAATACTTTTTACAATATATCAATGGAAATAGGAGAGAAAGGCACAATAGAATCTAACTTAATTAAAGAACAATTTGTTAGGTTTACATTTGGGGTTACCTTTAAAGGAATCTGGTTTGTAAAAAGAAAATACGATTAATAAAAAATGAAAATGATTAAAAAACTTGGAATTATTATAACTCTTTTAGGAGTTACTTGTACTGTAAACGCACAGTCGGAATGTGAAACAGATTATGCTATTTACAGGAATGAATATAAACAAAAAAATTATGATGAAGCTTTAAAGTCTTGGAGAAAAGTATTTGCAAATTGCCCTTCTTTTAATCAAAATACCTTTGCAAACGGACCTAAGCTATATCAAAATAGAATTAAAGTTGATAAGGTTAATAAATCTGATTATTTAGATACTTTAATGTTAATATATGATACAAGAATTGAATATTTTGGAAATAGAGAAAAGGTATTAGGAAGCAAGGGAGTTGATCTATTAAAGTATAATCCTATTGAGTTTATTGAAGCTTATCAGATGTTAAAAATATCAGTGGATGCAATGGGTAATTCTACCTTGCCTACTGTAATCGTTTCTTATTTTAAATCTTTGGTAAAATATGAAAAATCTTCTGAAGAATTTACAAAACAAGATGTGTTAGATGCATATGTTGTTGTTTCAGATATTATATCTTATAATCTAGTAAATAATCAAAAATATGCTAAGTATTATGAAACAGCTCTTACAAATGTAGAAAATATGTTCGCTCCCTATGCCTCTTGTGAAGATTTAATAATGGTATTCCAATCTAGATTAGAAACAGATGGAGCAAACCTTAGTTTGTTAAAAAAAATAACCTCTTTACTAGATAAGAAAAAATGCACTGACAATGAAGTTTTTTATACTGCAGCGGCAAAACTCCATGAATTAGCACCAACAGCAACTTCTGCTTATGACATGGGTAATACAAGCCTTGCAAAGAAAAATTATTCTGAAGCGTCAGATTATTTTAAACAAGCTATTGATCTGGTAGAGGATAAAACTATTAAAGCGTCTTATTATTTAAAATTAGCTTATGCATATCAGATGAAGGGATCTTATTCTGACGCTAGGTCTGCCGCTACTAAAGCCGCTGGATTAAAGCCAGATTGGGGAGAGCCTTACTTAATAATTGGTGATATTTACGCCTATTCTGCTAGAAGTTGTGGTTCTTCTAGTTTGGAACAAAGGTCTGTTTATTGGGTAGCGGTAGATGCTTTTAGTAAAGCAAAAAGTATTGATAATCTTCTTACAGAAAAAGCTAATAAAAGAATTTCTACATGGTCAAAACAATTTCCGTCTAAAGAGGATTGTATTTGGGAAGATTTAGAATCAGGATCTACTTATAAGGTTGGATGTTGGATTGGTAGGTCTACTAGAGTAAGAACTAGAGACTAATAATTTGAGAAATTTCACCTTCTTTACTGCTTTTATATTTTTATTTTCTTGTGAAAATTCAGAAGAGAATATAAATCATTTTATATCTCCTGAGAATCTTTCGGTTGAAGAATTAACAGATTCGGAGATTATATATACTGAAAATGGATCGTTAAAAGTAAAGGTGATTTCTAATAAAATGGAAAGGTTTTCTGAAGAGGAAGATAGAATTGAATTATTCGGAGGAGTGCATTTTGATTTTTATAAACCAGATACTGATAATCAGAAATCTGTTTTAACTTGCGAAAAGGCAACTATTAATAATTCTACTAATATAATGATAGCGAATCAGCATGTAGTTTTAAAAAGTACTGATAATAAGGAGTTAATTACTGAGCAATTAATTTGGGATAAGAATAAGAATTTAATTTACACAGACTTAGAAATTGTTATAAAAACAGAGGATGAAATTATTTCAGGAATAGGGTTTAAATCTACTCCAGATTTTGAAGAATACGAGATTAAGAAAGCAAAAGGTACTTTTAGTATAGAAAAATAAAATATGGCACTTACAATTGTAATTATAACACTTTTATTTTCGGCATTTTTTTCTGGAATTGAAATAGCATTTATTTCTTCTAATAGATTAAAGTTAGAATTGGACAAGGTTTCAGGATCTTTTGTTTCTAAGGTAATATCTGTTTTCTCAAAAGATGAATCTAATTTTATAGCTACTATGCTTATTGGTAATAATATAGCTTTAGTAATTTTTAGTATTTCTATGACAGAATTAATGAATCCTTATCTTACTTTTCTTTCTTCAGATTTATTATTGCTTTTTATTCAGACTATAATTTCCACTATTATTGTATTGGTTGTAGCGGAATTTATTCCAAAAGTTATATTTAGAATAAACCCAAACTATATGTTGAAATTCTTTTCTGTTCCACTAGTATTTTTTTATATTTTATTATATCCTATTGTATTTATAATGATTGGAATTTCGGAATTTGTTTTAAAATATATCTTTAAATTAAAAACAGAACAAGTTAATCAAGTGTTTAGTAAAATTGACTTGGATGATTATTTAGGAAGCTTAACTAATAATATTCAAGGAGAAGAAAGTTCAAATTTAGAAGTAGAAATGTTGCAAAATGCTTTAGATCTTTCAAATATAAAAGTGAGAGAGTGTATGGTTCCCAGAACGGATGTTTCGGCTATTAATATTAAATCTTCTATAAAAGAATTAAAAGATATTTTTATTGAGACAAAATTCACTAAAATACCAGTATTTAAAGATAATATAGATAATATTATTGGTTATGTGCACTCTTCCGATTTATTTAAGAGACCTCTTACGATTAAATCTATAATGTTACCAATACCAATTGTAACAGAGAGTTTAGCTGCTAACGAGATGTTAAACACCTTTATCAATAAGAATAAGAGTATAGCTTTAGTGGTAGATGAATTTGGAGGCACTTCTGGTTTAGTTACAATTGAAGATGTAACTGAAGAAATTGTTGGTGAAATTGAGGACGAACACGATACAGATGATATAATTGATGAAAAAATATCAGATTTAGAGTATTTATTTTCTTCCAGAATGGAGGTGGATCAAATAAATCATAAATATAATTTAGATCTTCCGGAATCTGAAGAATACGAAACGGTTGCGGGTTTTCTTCTTTCTATTCATGAAGATATCCCTGTAAAAGGAGAAAAAATTGAATTTGAAAATAAGATTTTTATTGTTGACTCTGTAGATGAAAAAAGTATAAAAATCATCAGGATTTTAGTAAAATAAATAGATATTTAATCTATTTTCATAACTCAAATAACAATTGTATATTCGCAAACTAATTTTAATTTAACAAAGAGAAAATGGCAGTTTTACAAGAAATAAGAGAAAAAACAGTTTTAGTATTGTTTATGATAGGTATTGGTATGTTTGGTTTCCTTTTTATGGGGTCTGATCAATCTAGTGTTTTGTCATGCAATCCTCAAGAAGCAAATAATATAGGTAGTATTGACGGTGTAGATGTTTTGCCAAATGAATTCTCACAATCTTTAGATCTAATTAAAGGAACTCAACAATATCAAAATTATCCAGAAGGTCAACAGGTGAAACTTGCTTGGGATAAACTAGTTCAGGATAAAATAATTAATGTTTCTACTGAAAATATCGGTTTAGATATTTGTAGTAAAGAGGTTTATGAATTTGAAACAGGTAATATTAATGTGAACAATGTTTCTCCTCATTTTTCAAATCTTTTTGTAAACCAGGAAACAAGACAATTTGATAGAAATTTGGTGGATAATTGGTTAGAAAATTTTGATAATTTATCTCCTGATCAGAAATCTTTTTTCTTAAGTGTTGAAAGTGAGGCGATTAAAACAAGATACACACAAAAATACCAATCCTTGATAGAAAAGGGTATGTATACAACTTCCTCAGAAGCGATTAGTACCCTAGATTCTAGAGGTCAAAATGCATCTGTAAGATATGTTTCTATTCCATATTCTTCTGTTACAGATTTAGAAATAACAGAAGAAGAAATTGTAGAATATTATAATAATAATATCTCAGACTTTCAGAATGATATAGAAACTAGAAATGTAGAATATGTTACTTTCACAGTAGTTCCATCTTCTCAAGATGATATTAATGTTAGAGAGGAGTTGATAACTCTTTCATCAGAATTCAAGGATTCAGATAATGATGAATTATTCTCTTCAAGATACTCTTCACAGATAGTAGAAGCTTTTCCGTATTTAAATAAAGAGGATGTAACTGATCCAAAATTTGCAGAATTAATTACAAAAGACTTAGGTTTTGTATCAGGGCCTTATAAACTAACAAATGGACAATATAGGTTGTCAAAACTATCGGAGATTATTGATAGAGCGGACTCAGTTGAAGCAAGACATATTTTACTTACTTCCGATAATTTTACAACAGATTCGGCTAAAACTATTTTAAGAGATATCAAGAAACAAGTAAAATCAGGTGCTGATTTTGGGAAACTGGCGGCTACATATTCAGAAGATAAGGGCTCTGCAGGTCAATTTGGTCACTTAGGGTGGTTTACAGAGGGACAAATGGTTCCTGAATTTAATGATGTTTGTTTTTCATCTAAAGAAGGAGACTTGAAAATAGTGAGTACTCAATTTGGAGTTCATCTTATTCAAGTTACAGGAGTAAGTAAATTAACTACAAAATATAAAATTGTACACTTAGATAAGGAAGTAGTTGCAAGTACACAAACCAAAGATTTATATTATTCACAAGCTAATGATTTTATTAATGCAGTTAATAATAAGACATCAGACACTACCTTTTCTGCATTTGCTGAGAGTCAGAATCAGTTAGTGAGAGAGGACGTAAATGTAGATAATATGAAGTTTAATATTGCTGCTTTAGAAAATTCTAGAGAGATTGTAAAATGGATGTTTACTGCAAATGTTTCAGATATATCTAATTCTATTTATACTTGTGGAGATAATTATGTAGTTATTAGTTTATCAGTAATAAATGAGAAAGGGGATAGAGATTTAGAGTCTGTAAGAGATCAAATTATACAGACACTTCAATTAGATAAGAAGTATGAGACTATTGTTTCTAAAATAACAGAAGGGTCTACATTAGAATCAGTAGCAGTTCTATTTGCTACAGATATAAAATCTGTAGAGGGTATTAGTTTTGCAAATACAAATATTAACGAGTTAGGTAATGAACCTAATTTTGTTGGAATAGTTAATTCTTCAGATTTAAATACTAATTCTTCTGTAATTAGAGGGAATAACTCTGCATATATTCTTTCAGTAACCTCTAAATTAGAAGGAATAATTACAGAAGTAAATGTAACTCAAAAACAAGAGATACAAACTTCTAATTCTTCAGGAACTTTCTTTAATTCAGTAATGAACATACTTAAAGATAAGGCTAATGTTGTAGATAATAGAGTTAGATTCTATTAATACAGACACAGAATTAAAATAATAATAGAGACTCCTATCGAAAGATGGGAGTTTTTTATTAATTACCTTAAAATATCCATACGGTAAGAATTCAGGTTTAGGAATATAAATAAGAGTATAGTGAAGGATAATAAAGAAGATCCCCCGTAACTCATAAAGGGTAATGGTATTCCGATAGTTGGAGCAAGTCCTATGGTCATTCCTAAATTAATAAGAAGGTGAATAAAGAGGATGCAGGCTACACTATATCCATACACTCTACAGAATTGAGACTTCTGTTTTTCAGATAGAAATATAATTCTTAAAAGTAGGGTGGTGAAAATTACTAGAAAGAAAAGACTCCCTATAAATCCCCATTCTTCACCTACTGTACAGAAAATAAAATCGGTACTTTGTTCAGGTACGAAATCAAAACGAGTTTGAGTTCCGTTTAAAAACCCTTTCCCAAAAAGTCCTCCAGAACCAATTGCAATTTTTGACTGTATTAGGTTGTATCCAGATCCTAAAGGATCAAATTCTTTTCCTAATAAAATGTTAACGCGTTCAATATGATGAGGAGAAAGAAGGTTGTTAAATACATAATCAGTACTAAATATTATAGCATTAGAGACTAGAGTAATAACGCTTGAAATATTTACACTTCTGACTCTATTTGAAGAAGTGATAAAGATGACAAGAATGATAGATGTAACTATGAGTGATAGTATCCATGGGGTAATTAATAGTGAAAATAAGGCAAGCGTAAACAGGATTAATCCTATAATTAAAACATTTCCTGAAAGTCCTTCTCTATAAAATACTAGGATAAATGAGGTGAATACTAATGCAGTTCCTAAATCATTTTGTAAAACAATAAGTAAAAATGGAACTAGTATTATCATGTAGCTTCTTGCCATGGACTGAAAAGAGAACCTGTTTTGCTTATTTATACTAAACATTTTGGCTAGAGCAAGTGCGGTAGTAAACTTGGAAAACTCTGAAGGTTGAACTTTGAAACTTCCTATCCTAAACCATGAAGTTGCTCCTCCTGTTAAGTCACTGCTAAATAGTATTAAAATAAGAAAAAGTACTACTATACCATAAAATAAAAATGCAAGAGAGTCAAAGAAGCTCCAATCAATTATTAATATTACAAATCCAACAAATATAGAAATCCCTATAAACATAAGTTGCTTTCCATGTTTTGTAGTTAGGTCAAATATAGATGTTGAAATATCGTCATTATACATAGAGGCATAAATATTTAACCATCCGAAAAATACTAGAATAAGATATAGAAGAATAGTAATTCCATCTATTTTTCCAAATATATCTTTTGTGTTCCTCATTTTATATTCATTAGATTTCCATTCATCATATTTCTTTCTGCAATCTTATTACTGATATCTCCATTTAAATATTTTTCAATCATTAAGGTTGCAATAGGAGCGGCCCAGGTAGACCCCCAGCTTCCATTTTCTACATAAACAGCAATAGCTATTTTTGGGTTTTCTCTTGGAGCAAAGGCAATGAATATAGAGTGGTCCTCTCCATGAGGGTTTTGTGCTGTGCCGGTTTTTCCGCAAATTGTAATTCCCTCTACCCTAGAGGTGAAGGCTGTTCCCTCAATATTTTTGAATACTAATTCCATTCCATTAATTACACTTTCAAAGTGTTGAGGAGCGATAGATGTGTGTTTCTTTTTTAAGAATTTAGAAGGAATGGTATCCCCATCTATTTCTTTGATAATATGAGGTATATAATAAAACCCTCTATTAGCTATTGTTGCAGAAAGATTGGCCATTTGTATTGGGGTAGCTAATATTTCACCCTGCCCAATAGACATAGATAGAATAGTAGAAGATTTCCACCTTCCTTTTTTATAATATTTATCAAAATAGCTTGTATTTGGTATATATCCTTTGTTTCCAGTATTAAAATCGTTATTTAAGTAATCTCCAAGTCCAAAACTTTCCATATGTTCTTTCCAGATATCGTAACCTTGATAAATAGTTTCATATTGATTAAAAAAGTCTTCCCAGGCATTACAGAAATAGGCATTGCAGGACATGGCAAGAGCAGTGTTTAGGTTCACATAGGGAGGATGTTCATGACATTTCATTTTTTTATTATTTCCAAATTCAAACCCATCATTACAGAAATAGGTGTTACTCTTGTTTAAGCTCCCTTCCTGAAGCATTATTAATCCGTTTACAAGTTTTAGTGGAGAAGCGGGTGGATAAGTTCCACTTAAAGCTCTATTAAGAAGAGGTTTATTTTTATTTTTAAAAAGTGAGGTGTAATGTTTTGATCTTCCTCTCCCTTTCATGTTATTAGGGTTATAGTTAGGAGCGGTTATTAAAGTTAATATTTCTCCAGAACTTGGCTCAATAGCTACAATAGCTCCTATTTTATTTTGCATTAATAATTCTCCGTATTCCTGTAACTTTATATCAAGAGTAGTGGTAATATTTTTACCATGAATAGCTAAAGTATCGTGGTCTCCATTATTGAAACTTCCTTGAGAGGTATTATGAGCATCCACTAAAACCATTTTCATTCCTTTGTCTCCTCTCAACTGATTTTCATAAGATGCTTCAATTCCTGTTTTTCCTTCTAAATCTCCTTTTGTATAATATTTTTCTTTAATTTTTTCATCATTTACCTCCCCAAGAAAACCTATTGCATGAGCAGCTGCATTTATAGGGTAGTCTCTGGTTGTATTTACACGGATATAGAACCCATTAAAGATATTTAATGATTCTTGTATTTGGTATGCTGAATTAGTATTTAATTGTTTTGAAAATACACTCTCTTTATATTTAGAGTAATTAAGAGAAGATTTCAACTTTTCTCTAAACTCTTGAATAGTAATATCTGCTAGTTTGCAAAGTTTTAAGGTGTCAAGTTCTGTCACTTCTTTTGGTACAACCATTAAGTCGTATGATGCAATATTTGAAACTAATAATGTTCCATTTCTATCGTAGATTAATCCTCTTGCAGCTTGCTGTACTTCAAATCTAATTGCATTACTTCTTGCGGAATATTTATATTGTGAATTAATAATTTGGATATAGAAAATTTTAAGTAGAAGAATAAGAATGACAATAATAAAAATTCCTTTAACTACTCGTTTCCTCTCTTTTAGTTGATGCATAATTACTCTTTTGTTTTAAGGGTAAATAGTTGAAGAATGAGGATGATAATATAAGTTACGATAGTACTTGCAATTATTTTTAGGATCAGGAAAAGGATTCCGGAACTAGTAAAATGTTCTAATAAGAATAAGAATAAATTATGGATAAATATTATGGCAAAAGCATAAATACTAAAAGTTTTTATTCCTAATATTTTTAGGTTTAGTTTGTCCTTTTCATCAATAGAATTTTTAGGGATAATCATTTTTTGAAGATAAGGTTTTAGAAAAGCGATAAATACAAGTGATGAAGCATTTATTCCGATATTTCCTTCAAATAGGTCTAGAGATATTCCAATTAAAAAAGCATAAATAAGGAGAAACCATTTTTCAGTTTCTTGAGGTAGAGTAATTATAAGAATAAGGTACGCTAGTGGATTAATAAAATTTATAAACTGAATATTGTTTAATACTAATACTTGAAGAAGTATAAAGACAGGAGTTATCCATAGATATGTGTAAATATATTTCATCTTATAAACTTTCTTTTTCTTCTTTTTCTAAGGAGTTAATAATATATACATCTTTTGCGTTATTCATATCGTTTATAAATCTAACTTTTATAGTATATAGTCCATTTTCACTTCCTTTTTGAAAGTAGGTTACTTTACCGATATTTATCCCAGATGGGAAAATAGAGCTAAACCCATTAGTTTGAATAGTGTCTCCAATATTGATGTTTGCATGATTTGGGATGTCGTTAATTTCAGCAACCATATAGTTGTTAGACCTCCACTTCAGTGATCCATTTTGTTTACTATTTACATGAGTAACACTGAGAGAGGACTTAGGATTTAGGATGGATATAGCTTTACAATAATTATCAGATGTATTACTTATTATTCCAATTACGCCATTTTCAATGATTATTCCCATGCCTTTTTTTACCCCATCTTTATCTCCTTTGTCAAGTATAATAAAGTTATTTCGTTTAAAGATAGAATTATTAACTATTCTGGCTGGAATATAAGTGAATAGTTGAGGGTTTTTATTTCCTTTTGATTTGCTTAAAAATGAATATAGTTTTGCATTTTCCCTTTTCAGGTACTCATTTTCTTCTTTTAGATGAAGATATTCGTTAAAATTAGAGTAGTAGGAATATGCTGTTCCTGTGTATTCTTGAGTGAAGGATAAGAATCTACTTTGTTGAAATTTATGATTAGATATGTAAAGGTATAGTGAAAAGGATTCTAATAGAACAAACAATAGAATAAAATGGTATACTTTAATAAATCGAAATAAATTTCTCATTATTTATTTACTGAATAAGGAAGGAAAATCCTGAAGTATTTTTCAAAGCTATTCCTGTGCCTCTTGCTACTGCTCTTAATGGGTCTTCTGCAACATATACAGGTAGTTTTGTTTTCTGAGAAATTCTTTTATCTAACCCTCTTAACATTCCTCCTCCTCCTGTTAGGTAAAGTCCGGTATTATAAATATCTGCAGATAGTGCTGGTGGTGTAGTGAATAATGCATTCATAATTGCAGCTTCAATCTGCTCTATAGAGTTGTTCAGAGCGTTTGCAATTTCCTTATAAGTAACTACAACTTCTTTCGGGATTCCATTCATTAAGTCTCTACCATGAACCGCAAAGTTTGGAGGTGGGTTTTCTAATTCAGTTAATGCAGAACCAACATTAATCTTAATTTTTTCTGCCATATTATCCCCAATAGCGATATTATATCGGGTTTTCATATAGTTTTGAATGTTGTTAGTAAATTCATCTCCTGCAACTTTTATAGATTTATCGGTAACAATTCCTCCAAGAGAAATTACAGCAATTTCTGTAGTACCTCCTCCTATGTCAATAACCATATTTCCTTCTGGTTCCATTACATCAATTCCAATACCAATAGCAGCAGCCATTGGTTCATGAATTAACCAAACCTCTTTTGCTCCCGCGTGTTCTGCAGAGTCCATTACAGCTCTTTTTTCAACTTCTGTAATCCCTGAAGGGATGCAAATTACCATTTTAAGTGCTTGTGGAAATAAAGTTTTCTTTCGGTTTATCATTTTAATGAAACCTCTTATCATTTGTTCTGCAGAATGGAAATCTGCAATCACTCCATCTTTTAAAGGACGAATAGTTGTAATTCCTCTATGGGCTTTCCCATGCATCTGTCTCGCTCTTTTCCCAATTGCAATTACTTCATCTGTTCTTATTTCTTTTGCAACTATAGATGGTTCATCTACTACAACCTTATCGTTATGAATTATTAATGTGTTTGCAGTTCCTAGGTCAATAGCAATTGACTCTGTCATGAAGTCGAAAAATCCCATAGTTATTTATTTTTAGTGTTTAAAATGTCGGTATCCTGTTGTAACCATTTTCATATTATTATTATCACAAAATTCAATGGATAAATTATCTTTTATTGACCCTCCTGGTTGAATCACACATTTTACACCTTCATTGTTTGCTAGTTCTACGCAGTCAGGGAAGGGAAAAAAAGCATCAGAAGCCATTACAGCTCCATTTAAATCAAAATTGAAGTTTTTTGCTTTTACAACTGCTTGTTTTAAGGCGTCAACTCTAGATGTTTGCCCAACTCCACTAGCTAATAATTGTTTGTTTTTTGCAAAAACGATAGTATTTGATTTTGTATGCTTACATACTTTAGATGCAAACTTCATGTCAGATAACTCATTTTCAGTAGGACTTAATTGAGTAACGGTTTTCATGTCTGAAATATTATCTGTTTTTAAATCTTTTTCTTGATGCAAAACCCCGTTTAATACAGTTCTGAATTGGGTTTCTGGGAGTTCAACATTGTTTTGAACTAATATAACTCGGTTCTTTTTAGATTTTAATATTTCAAGAGATTTTTCTTGATAAGAAGGAGCTATTATAACTTCAAAAAATATTTTATTTATTTCCTGTGCTGTTTCTAAGTCTACTTCTTTATTTGTAATAAGAACTCCTCCAAATGCAGAAACAGGATCAGCAGATAAAGCGTCTTTCCAACTTTCGGACAATGTATTTCTACTTGCAATTCCACATGCATTATTATGTTTCATTACTATAAATGTAGTTTCATCAAACTCAGAAATTAAGTTTACAGCAGCGTCTACGTCTAGTAAATTATTATAGGAAAGCTCTTTTCCATTTAATTGTTGAAACATATCTCCTAACTCCCCAAAGAAAATGCCATCTTGATGTGGGTTCTCTCCATATCTTAGAGTTTTGCTTTCACGAATACTTTGTTTAAAAATAATCTCTTCTTTGTTAAAATAATTGAAAATAGCAGTGTCATAGTGAGAAGAAATATTGAATGCTTTACCTGCAAATTTCTTTCTTGTTTCTATTTCAGTAGATCCTTCTCCATTTTCCAATATAGAAAGAACCTCATCATATTGATTCATTTCGGAAACAATAAGAACATCTTTAAAGTTTTTGGCAGCAGCACGTATTAATGAAATGCCTCCAATGTCTATCTTTTCAATAATATCTTTCTCTTCAGCCCCAGATGCTACAGTTTTCTCAAATGGATATAGATCAACAATTACTAAATCAAATTCTGGAATATTATATTGTTCTAATTGTTCTTTGTCCGAGTCTAACTCTCTTCTGGATAAAATACCACCAAATACATTCGGGTGTAATGTTTTAACTCTTCCCCCTAAAATAGAAGGGTAAGAAGTTAAGTCCTCCACTCTATTTACTTTTATCCCTTCTCCTTCAATGAAATTTTGCGTGCCACCTGTAGAATAAATCTCTATACCTAATTGATTTAATTTTTTTACAATTGGAGCTAATCCCTCTTTATGAAACACTGAAATTAGTGCGTTTTTTATTTGTCTTTTCTGATCCATCTACTTTTTTAAATTAGTATTGCAATTTTACTCAATTACTAGATGTTTATCAAGTGAATGAACGACTAATATAAAGGCTGTTAATAACTTTTTAGGTCGTATTTTTTTAGTAGATTATCCTAAAATTTCTTTACAAATTTCAATGGCTTTTGTGGAGGAATTTACATCTTTTACAACCAAAGAAAGTTTTCCAGATTTCTCTTTCATTTCACAAGAAGTAAAGTTGTGTTTTAAGTATTCTAATATTTTGCTAAAAGCATCTGATTCAAAGTAAAGAGAGTCACTTTTTGTAGTAAAGTAGGTTCTCATTACTCCATTTTTAAGTAGTAACCTTTCAAATCCTAGTTTTTTAGCAATCCATTTGAGTTTCATAGAAGAAATTAGGTCAGATACTGATACTGGTATTACTCCAAATCTATCTTCTAGGTTCTTCTGAAATAAATCTAGTTCCTCCTTATCTTTTATAGAGTTAAGTTCCTTATATATGTTTAATCTTTCCTCAATATTTGAAATGTAACTATCTGGGATAAGTATTTCTAAATCTGTGTCAATTTGACAATCTCTAATAAAATACTTCTCTTTTGTTTGAGAAAATAATTCTTGAAATTTTTCTTGCTTAAGTTCTTCTACCGCTTCATTCAGTATTTTTTGATACATTTCAAATCCAATCTCATTTATGAATCCGCTTTGATCTGCTCCTAATAAATCACCCGCTCCTCTTATATCTAAATCTCTCATTGCTATGCTAAATCCGCTACCTAGATTGGAAAACTGTTCTAATGCGTTAAGTCTTTTTCTGGATTCGTCTGAAAGCTGATAGGAGGGAGGACTGATTAGATAACAGAAGGCTTTTTTATTCGATCTACCTACTCTACCTCTCATTTGATGTAGGTCTGAAAGTCCAAAATTATTAGCATTATTTATAATTATAGTATTTGCATTAGGAACATCCACTCCGTTTTCCACAATAGTTGTAGAAACTAAGACATCATAATCTCCTTCAATAAATCCTAACATTAATCCTTCTAAAACCCTACCTTCTAATTGTCCGTGTCCTATTTTTATTTTTGCATTTGGAACTAATCTCTGTATCATTCCTGCAATTTCCTTTATATTATCAATTCTATTATGAATAAAGAAAACTTGCCCATTTCTAGAGATTTCATATTGAATAGCGTCTCTAATAGATTCTTCATTAAATTGAATTATTTCCGTATTAATAGCTATTCTATTTGGAGGAGGAGTGTTTATAACAGAAAGGTCTCTGGCTCCTAGTAAAGAAAACTGAAGAGTTCTTGGAATTGGAGTGGCTGAAAGTGTTAAAATATCTACGTGAGATTTTAAATTTTTCAACTTGTCTTTAATATTTACTCCAAATTTTTGCTCTTCATCAATAATTAAAAGCCCTAAATCTTTAAAGTTTACATCTTTCCCAACAATTCGGTGTGTTCCTATTAGTATATCTACCTTCCCTTCATCTAGTTTTTTTAGAGTTTGATTTTGCTCTTTTGTAGTTTTAAATCGATTAATATAATCTACTTTACAAGGGAAATCTTTTAATCTATTTCTAAAAGTTTTATAATGTTGCAGAGCTAATATCGTGGTGGGTACTAATATTGCGACTTGTTTATTATCTGTTACCGCCTTAAAAGCGGCTCTAACAGCAAGTTCTGTTTTCCCGAATCCTACATCTCCACAGACTAGTCTATCCATTGGGGATTCCTTTTCCATGTCTTCCTTTATTGCAAGTGTAGCTGTAGTCTGATCTGGAGTATCTTCCCACATGAAAGATGCTTCTAATTCATGCTGAAGGTAAGAGTCTGGGGAATAAGAAAACCCTTTAATAGTCTTTCGTTTGGCATAAAGCTGAATAAGATTAAAGGCTATGGTCTTAATTCTGCTTTTGGTTTTATTTTTAGTAGTCTGCCATTTTGTTCCTCCTAACTGATTGATTGAAGGTTGGTGTCCTTCTTTTCCAGAAAATTTTGATATTTTATGTAGGGAATGTACGCTAATATAAAGAATGTCCCCTCCTTTATAGATTAATTTTAGGCTCTCCTGTTTTTTTCCATTGTTATCTATTTTATGTAACCCAGAGAACTCTCCAACTCCATGATCTATATGGGTAACAAAGTCACCAATTTGAAGGTTGGTAAGTTGTTTTAATGTTATTGCCTGTTTGTCAGTAAATTTTGTTTTACTTTTAAATCTATGGTGTCTGTCAAATATTTGGTGGTCAGTATAAATTGCAAGTTTATTATCATGGTCAATGAATCCTTCATGTAAACTACTTACAATTGTAGTGTAATGGATTTCTTTTTCGGAATTTTCTAATATCTGATTAAATCTTTTTTCTTGTTCTTCAGAAGAGCAGAGTATTATATTCTTGTAATTTCTCTCCTGATTGTTAATTAATTCTGAAAATAATAAATCAAATTTTTTATTTATAGGAGTTAGGGGTCTAGAATCTGAATGTAGTTCAAATTGAGTTTTAAAAATGTTGTTTTCTCCAAATTCTACCATTCTAAAATCTTCTAACTGATTTGAAAATTCGTTTGCATTAGTGAATATCTTCTCTGGAGAAAGATAACTTATAGTACTACCTTTCATTTTTTTAAATTCAATTTCAGCTTTTTCAAAATTTTGTTGTAAAATTCCAATAGTATATAGGGAGTCCTCTGTCCAAACAGTACTACTTTTTGGTAAATATTCTAAAATACTAACTTGTTTTTCTTCTATTTTTTTTGCTTCAGTATTAGGTATAATAGATATTTTATCTCTGTTTTCAACAGAAAGTTGTGTGTTGATGTTAAAAGTTCGGATACTTTCTACTTCATCATCAAAAAATTCAATTCGAAAGGGATGTTCATCAGCATAAGAGAATACGTCTACAATACCTCCTCTAATTGAAAACTGACCAGGATCCGTAACGAAATCAGTTTTTATAAAATTATTTTCTATAAATATTTCTTCTAATAAATCTGGATGATGGATATCCGAAACGGACAGGGTTAAAGTTTGTTTTTTTAGGGTTCTTCTACTTACAACTTTCTCAGAAATTGCTTCTGGGTAACTAACTATTATCGAGTTTCGTTTATTGTTTAATTTATTAAGTACTTCTGCTCTTAATAATATATTGGAATTATCTGTTTCTTCAATCTGATACGCTCTTCTGTAGGAAGCTGGATAAAAGAATATTTCATGATTTAGAAGGTTTTCTAAGTCATTAATAAAATAAGTGGCAGATTCCTTATCATTTAAGATGAAAAGTTGAGGAGATGTAGCTTCTTTTATTACGGAAGCAGCTATAATAGATTTTGTAGACCCTATAAATCCGTGTAATTGTATTTTACAGCTTTCCTTTAATTTTTCAGAAATAGTGTTTCTAAATACTGAATTTGGAATTAATTTGAGTAGAGATTTATTTTTCAATTTCTTTTATTTCCTTCATCATTTTTAGATACCAATCTAAATCGGTGTCAAATGGTTTTCCTCCTTTAATTCTATTGAAATTAATACAACTTAATTGATTGTTATTTTCTTCATCCCATCCAACAACTCCACTTATTCCGTTAGTAGCACTTATCACAGCCTTATCAGCAACTTCAAAGATTAAATCTAAATCTTCCTGATTTGCTTTTGATGATCTTCCAAAATATCCACTTTTCTGTACTAATACTTTATTTGCTTTTAGTCTTTTTGAAAATTGTTTTGCGAACCATTGTCCTGGATTTAAATCGTCTAACCTTACATGTCCAAAAGCATCTCTTAGCACTTTTTCGCCTTCTTTTTCAGTCTCGATTACAATAGTTTCTAGTCCCGCCCCTTCACTCAAAAATATATTTACACAGTCGTGTTTATCCATTATTTTGTTTAGCCTTTCACATTCTTTATCAAAGTCTATTTCTTCTTCTGGTAACAGAACAGAATGTATACTCCATTTTTCTTTAGTAATTCCTATTTCAGGAAGAAACTGTATATTTTTTAATCTTTTTTGGTATTCAAATGCTGTTGCAGCAGTAAGCCATCCGCAATGTCTCCCCATTACTTCATGTATAATAAGCTGTCTGTCGGAAGTAGTGTTTTCATTTACAATATTCTCAAAGAAGATAGATCCTTGTTCGGCAGCAGTCCAAGCTCCGAGAGTTTGGGTGATAGGGTATACATCATTATCAACTGTTTTTGGAAGTCCAACAACAGTAAGGTTGTAGTTATTTTCCTTTAGGTAATTAGATAGGTCAGCAGCTGTAGTATTGGTATCATCACCTCCTATTGTATGTAAAATAGTTACTTCATCTTTTACTAGCTGGTTTGCTGCTACCTCTAAAGGAATTTTTCCTTCTGAAATATACCCTTTTTTAATACAATCTTCAATATTTGTTAGTTTAACCCTACTGTTGCCGATAGGGCTACCACCAAAATTGTAAATATTATTTATGTTTTCTTTTAATGTTTTAGGAAAAGTGATAGAGTTTCCAAGTAAAAGTCCTTTATATCCATTTAAATATCCAATAATCTTAGCTTCTGGATATTGATGCAGGTAATTTTCCGTTAGTCTTCCTACTGATGCAGCAAGGCATGGAGCTATACCTCCTGAGGTTAAAAATGCTATTTTCATAAGGTTATTTTTGTTGGTGCAAATATCGTATTTTTTTTCTCTAATATGTAAATAGTCTCCTCTATTGTGATTAGCTAATCAACATCTTGTATATTTGCAGCCAGAAAACCTTTATATGTCAACAAATCATACTTTTCATATTCCTGTAATGGGAACCGCTTTTACAGCAGATACTCCTTTAAAAGTTGCAGTTTACGGAATTAATTCTGTAATTGCACTTGCAGATGATGTTTTACTAGAAAGATTAAGGAAATACTATTCGGATATTAATGGTGTATCTTATGAAGAAATAAAGAAAAATACGATCGATTACAGAGCGGATAGAATTACAGCTTATCTTAATATGGTTCACAAGTTAGTATCAGATAAGTTTGAGGATTTAAGTATTGCTACTTCAGATAAGTTTGAGGAAGTAAAAAAGTATTTTAATATGCTTCCAGACAGTAGTATTGTTAAAAAAGAGTTTGAGAGTTTTATTTCAGAAAAATTTAGTTTTGAGGATCTTTCATCTTGGTTAAAAGAGAATATATCTATGGGAAGTATTGATGTAAATATCATGACCAAGGTTGATAAAACAAATTATTTTAAAAAAGAAGAATTATCTTCTGAATATAATGATGCTCATGCAGGACTCAGAGGTTATGCTAATTCAGATTTAGAATCTTCCGTTATCTTTTCAGCAGGAATGAATCCAAGACTTTATGGATACATAGCTCAGTTTGATGATTTTTTCCCAGATAAAAACGGTTATATTAAAAAGAAAATAATTCTTAAGGTTTCAGATTACAGATCAGCAATTATACAAGGTAAATTTTTAGCTAAAAAAGGACTTTGGATTTCGGAATACCGTATTGAGTCAGGATTGAATTGTGGAGGACACGCCTTTGCAACTGATGGATACTTAATGGGGCCAATTCTTGCAGAATTTAGAGATAGAAGGC
>Ga0206679_10000917_pt1 | contig 24595 bp, 22 predicted proteins | sample M110012015metaG_FD_155464 | JGI IMG/M metagenome (GOLD analysis project Ga0206679, IMG submission 155464) | Ammonia-oxidizing marine archaeal communities from Monterey Bay, California, United States - M1 100m 12015 | ecosystem: Environmental > Aquatic > Marine > Intertidal zone | place: USA... | reverse complement strand
GACACTGCTGTTGAAATTGCTATTCTCTGGTTCTCAATCGTATTTGTATTGGTTACAGAGTTGCTTAATACGGGAGTTGAATACGCCATAGATAGGATAGGGAAAGAATGGAACGTAATATCCCGGGATGCAAAAGATATATGCTCTGCTGCCGTTCTAGTTAGCCTTATCAACTTAGTAACTATTTGGTGCATAGTCCTATTTTTCTAATGAAGACATCTCATTGGTTTTGCCCCGATTCTACGGGTTAGCCTTTAACTTCCCCCTCATCATTAGGAGTAACGCATGAGTTTTAAGGGTACTGAGCGCTATGTCGCGACTGAAGATCTTTCTTTGGCAGTTAACGCCGCAGTCACGCTTGAGCGGCCGTTATTAATCAAGGGAGAGCCCGGCACAGGCAAAACCATGCTCGCTGAGGAGGTGGCTTTAGCGCTTGGCAAGCCCCTGATCCGCTGGCATATCAAGTCAACCAGTAAGGCGCAGCAGGGACTCTATGAGTACGATGCCGTCTCGCGGCTGCGCGATTCACAACTGGGCGATGGTCGCGTAGGAGATATCGGCAACTATATTCGCCCAGGCAAATTGTGGGAGGCTTTTTCGGCGCCAGAGCAGGTGGTTCTGCTGATTGACGAGATTGACAAGGCTGATATCGAGTTTCCTAATGATTTATTGCTTGAACTCGACCGAATGGAGTTTTTTGTCTATGAAACCGGCGAAACAGTAGTTGCCGACCACCGCCCCATCGTGGTGATTACGAGCAATAACGAGAAAGAGCTGCCTGATGCATTTTTACGTCGCTGTTTTTTTCACTTTATTGCTTTTCCTGATCGAGTGACGATGGAAAAGATTGTCGATGTGCATTATCCAAATATTAGGCAAAATCTGATTCGCGATGCACTCGATGTGTTCTTCGAGGTGCGCGAGATTCCAGGTCTGAAGAAAAAGCCTTCGACTTCGGAGTTGATCGATTGGCTCAAATTGCTTCTGTCCGATGATATTCCAGAGGAAATTCTGAAGTCACGCGATCCCAGCCAGGCGATTCCGCCACTTTATGGCGCTTTGCTCAAGAACGAGCAGGATGTACACATGTTGCAGCGCCTGGCCTTCATGGCCCGGCGCGACGCACAATCCAACTGACTCGGTATTACTGAGGACAGCCTTGTGCTGATAAATTTTTTCCAGGCCCTGAAAAATACCGGTGTGCCGGTGTCGGTTAAGGAGTATCTGGTGCTGCTCGAAGCGGTGAAGGCGCACCTGGCATTTGCCTCAGTGGATGATTTTTATCTGCTGGCACGTACCTGCCTCGTTAAAGACGAGAAATACTTCGATCGTTTTGACCGGGCTTTTTCCACCTGGTTCAAGGATTTGGAAACGGTGGATGACATCATTAATGCGTTGGTCCCGGAGGACTGGTTGCGTGCACAGCTTGAGAAGCATCTCAGCGAGGAAGAAAAAGCAAAAATCAAATCTCTGGGCAGCCTGGAGAAACTGCTTGAAGAGTTTCGCAAACGCCTGGAGGAGCAGGAAAAACGCCACTCAGGAGGTAGTAAGTGGATCGGCACTGGGGGAACCTCACCATTTGGCAATAGCGGCTACCACCCGGAGGGGATTCGCGTCGGCGGTGAGGGCCGTAACCGAAGTGCGGTCAAGGTATGGGAGGAACGTCACTACAAAAACCTGGATGATTCGGTCGCGCTGGGCACTCGTGGCATCAAGATGGCTTTACGACGGTTGCGAAAGTTCGCCCGCAATGGCGCCGAAGAAGAACTCGATCTGGACGACACTATTCGCTGTACGGCCCGCAACGCCGGGTTGCTGGACATCAAGATGGTGCCCGAACGCCATAACGCCGTGAAAGTGCTGGTGTTCTTTGATGTGGGCGGGTCGATGTATCCGTATGTGCGTACCTGCGAGGAGCTTTTCTCTGCGGCACGTAGCGAGTTCAAGCACCTGGATTACTTTTATTTTCATAATTTTTTCTACGATTTTGTTTGGCGTGATAACCGACGTCGCCGCAATGAAATAACGCAGACCTGGGACGTGTTGCATACCTACCCACAGGATTACAAGGTCATCATTGTTGGGGATGCCTCGATGGCGCCCTACGAGGTTGTCAGCGTTGGCGGCAGTGTTGAATATATGAACCGCGAGTCCGGCGTAACCTGGATGACCCGCTTGCAAGAGAGTTTTGATAAAGTCATCTGGTTTAATCCCACCCCCAAAGCTCATTGGGGGTATACCCAGTCTATCGGCCTGATTCAGGAACTCGTCGAAGATCACATGTATCCGCTGACGCTTGATGGGTTGGATCGGGGGATCCGTTACCTCGCCAGCTGAGTACTTTCGCCCACGCTGCTTTCTTATACAAAATTATGCTTTCAGTATCACCAGACAAGCTAAGCGACTGGATCGATTGTGAAACGGGAGTTTCGCAATGGGTTAAGGTTGATCAGGCTCGCATCGATGCGTTCGCCGCGTGCACCGAAGATTTTCAGTTTATTCATGTTGATCCCGAGCGAGCCCGTGCCGAGGGCGGATTTGATGGCACCATCGCCCATGGATTTTTGTCTCTTTCTTTGCTATCACGGTTCGCAATGGATGCAAGGCTATCGCTTCAGGGTGTTGTTACCAGCATCAACTATGGCTTTGACAAACTGCGGTTCGTGAATCCGGTTGCCAGCGGCGCAAGTATTCGCGGCCGTTTTGTGCTGCGTGAGGCAGTTGAAAGAAGGCCCGGGCAGTGGATGCTGGCCTACGATGTGACGGCAGAAATTGCAGATGAGGAAAAACCGGCTATCGTGGCGCGTTGGCTTACCTTGCAGATTATTCGCTGATCATCGACTCATCGGCTTTTTCACAGCTTCAGTTATCAGAAGAGCCCTGAACATGGCATTCAGACGCTTAAAGCAGGCGCTAAGAAAAAGAAAACTGAATCACAGCGGTATCAGGGTTGATCAGCGGGTCAACTGGATTGCTTATGGTGCACGCTCCGGTATCTGGGCAATCTGTCCGGACGCGCTGTCTTCTAAAAGTGTGATTTACTCCTTTGGGGTTGGTAATAATATTGCCTGGGATCTGGCTATGATCGAGCATTATGGAGTGGAACTGCATGCTTTTGACCCTACACCCCGATCTATCGACTGGATCGGTGAGCAGAGCCTACCGCAGGAGTTTCATTTTCATCCCGTAGGCCTTTCCGGTTTTGATGGGTTAAGGGGGTTTGTCGTGCCTCGGCGCGGCCACCAGTTCAACTACAGTAGTATCGGGTCAGAAGTAGGATCTGGAGGGAAGATTCACTGCCCAGTGAAGCGCTTTGCCAAATTACAGGCTGAACTCGCACATGACGTTATCGATGTACTGAAGATGGATATCGAAGGCGAAGAGATACGGGCCTTGCCAGACATTTTGGCCAACAGCCCATTGCCGGGCCAGTTACTGGTTGAATTTCATTACAACTATCCTGAGATTCTCTATGACAGTTTCTTGGATCTGGTTGGGCAGTTGCGTATGGCTGGTTACCGGATATTTCATATTTCTGAGCGCGGCTATGAATTCTCGTTCATTCATCAACGAGTACTGGGCGTTGCAACAAATAACGACTGAAAAGGTCGTTTGTTAATTGAGGGGTTGGCTCGCAACGGGTTATTTTTGGATTTAAAATGCTGAAATTCACCCAGATCTGATATACCAGGCCGGTTGATATGTGTTACCAGATTACAAACTTGCACCGGTATGCTCCAACTGAGGAGTATGCGCCGGACATTATTACTGATTCCAGTGCAGGAGGTCTTCCATGAATATTCTAAAAGTCAATGAGTTGATGACAGTGCGCCAGCATGGAGCGATGGATTACACCACGCCCCCATGCGACCTTGACGAGGTACGTCGTTACCGCCTGGCACGTATCCAGGAAGAGCTGGTCCGCCAGGATCTGGCCGGCATCATACTTTATGACCAACTGAACACACGCTACGCTACCGATGCCACCAATATGCAGATTTGGTGTTCACATAATGAGGCCCGGTACGTTTATGTACCGGCCGAAAGCGGCGCCATCGTGTTCGAGTACGGTGGCAAGTCGCTTCTGTCAGAAGGCTTGCCTGGGATCGAACGAGCCGCCAAGCCCACAACATTTTTCTACATGGTTGCTGGCCAACATGTAGCTGAAAGGGCAAAAATCTGGGCGGTCGAGATGGACGCCATTATCCGTGAGCATAGCGGTGGCAACCAGCGCATCGCTATCGACCGACTGGCCCCAGTGGGCGTGCAGATGATAGAAGATTTGGGTTACGAGGTGCATGACGGCTTTACGGTGATGGAGAAGGCCCGTGAGATCAAGAGCGACGGTGAAATTGCGCTGATGCGAACATCGATCGAAGTCTGCGAACGAGCCGTGCAACAGATGCGGGAAGCGCTTAAACCTGGCATCACGGAGAATGCGCTATGGGCAGAACTGCATCACGGCAATATTGCGGGCGGTGGTGAGTGGATAGAGACACGACTTTTGTCGTCCGGCCCGCGTACCAACCCGTGGTTTCGCGAATGTTCCATGCGGCCTATCGAGAAAGGCGATATGGTGAGTTTTGATACCGATCTCGTGGGGCCCTACGGCTACTGCTGTGATATGTCCCGCTCATGGATTTGTGATGCTGAGCCCGATGATGAGCAGCGCCGCTTGTACGCGGCGGCTTATGAGCAGATCAAGCGCAATACTGAACTGCTTAAGCCCGGACTGGGTTACCGGGAACTGACAGAAAAACTGCACCCAATGAAAGACGAGTACATTTCTGGCCGTTACGGTGTGGCGATGCACGGCGTGGGGCTTTGCGATGAGGCGCCTGCCATTTACTATCCGCAGGATTATGATGAAGTGGGTTATGACGGGGTATTCCAGGAGGGTATGGTGATGTGTGTCGAGGCACTGATCGGGGTTGAAGGCGGTAGAGAATGCGTCAAGCTTGAAGAGCAGGTACTGATTACAGCAGATGGCTATGAGCAACTGACCACATACCCCTTGGAAGATCACTGGGTATGAGTTTGCGGGCATCACCCAGTCTTTGCGCCAACTCGAGACTAGGCTGAGGCTGTTTTGGTGAGATGCCTAAAGCGCAGGCAAAATCATTTTCTGCGGTATCCCAAGATGCGATTAAAGCGTACCGGGAAGATGGAGTAGTCTGCTTTCGCGGCATGATCGCGGATGAGTGGCTTGATCTGGCTGAGCGGGGAATCGCGCGCAACCTTCAAAGCCCAGGGCAGTTTTTCCGGGATCACACCCCCCCCGACTCGCCTGGGCGGTATGTTTTTGAGTACTGGACCTGGCGTGATACACCTGAACTGGAGCAGGTGATCTTCCAGTCGCCTCTAGCAAAAATGGCGGGCACATTGATGCGCGCACGGCACGTAAACATGGTGATGGATAACTGGTTCATGCGCGAGGCTGGCGCCAGCAATGGCGCACCCTGGCATCACGACGAGCCGTATTTTGATTTTGAGGGTACGCTCTGTGTTGTTTGGGTGCCGTTAGATTTTGCCCCCATCACAGATGGACTGACCTTTGTACGCGGGTCGCATCGTTGGGGTCAACTTTATGTCGCGCCGCAGTTCAGCCAGAATGTGCCATTTACCAGTGAGGGTAGTGCCTATAAGTCGGTTCCCGACATTGATGCAGATCCCAGTGGGTATGAATTCCTATCGTGGGACGTGAACGTGGGTGACTGCTTGGTATTTGATTTCAGAACTCTACATTGCGTGACCAGTAAGGCAAGCCCCGCAAAGGCAACTCAGAAGCGCCTCACCCTGCGTTTCGGCGCTGAGGATACGATCTTTAACCCGCGCGGGAAATGGACGCAGGAAACTTCAGAATACCTGATCAATCAAGGTCAATTGCCAGGTGCATTTATTGACTGTGGATTGATGCCCAGGGTCTGGGAGAAAAAGCCCTAGCGCTCGCACTTTATTTAGTCTTTTACGGGAGGAAAAGATGGCACGGCCCATGAACATATTGTTTCTGATGGCGGATCAGCTGGCACCGCAGTTTCTTCCGGCCTATGGCCACCCGGTGGTTAAGACCCCCCGACTTGACGGGATTGCCCAAAACAGCGTGATTTTCGATGCGCACTATACGAATTCACCATTATGTGTTCCCGCTCGGGCTGGGCTGATGACCGGGCAATTGCCCTCCAGAATCAATTGCTTCGACAGTGGCTGTGATTACGAGTTTTCTATCCCCACACTTGCCCACTATCTGCGGGCCAATGGTTATGTCACTGCGCAAAGCGGTAAGGCGCATTACATTGGTGCAGACCAGTTACATGGACTTGAGAAACGACTGACAGCAGATATTTGTCCATCTGATAACTGCTGGTATGGCATCTGGGATGATCCAGACCGGACCCTAGACTGGTTTCACAATTTAAAAAACGTTGTCACGGCAGGCACTGCGGAGAGGTCAAGTCAGCAGGACCATGATTACGATGCGACCCATGCTGCAGTACGCTGGCTGTATGACTATGCCCGGGGTTCTGACCAAAGGCCTTTTTTCCTGAAAGTATCATTCACCCATCCACATGACCCTTACGTCACCCCACCCCAATACTGGAACCGTTACCGCCATGACGATATTGATATGCCGGCGATTCCATTCATGCCTGTTGCCGATCGCGATAAGCATGGCCAGTGGCTATTCCAGCATTACGATCGCAACGAATATGATGTTACCGATGAGCATATACGACAGGCTCGCCATGGTTACTATGGCTCGATTTCATTAGTAGACGATCTGGTCGGCCAGGTATTGGACGCATTGGCATCGGCCCGACTGAATGAGAACACCATCGTTATCTTTACGGCAGATCATGGCGATATGCTTGGTGAGCGGGGCGCCTGGTACAAGATGAGTTTTTATGAGCATTCCTGCAGGGTGCCATTTTTCATCATGGTGCCCGGAGAAAACGGCTCCAGGCGGGTCAGCCAATGCACATCATTGATCGACCTGATGCCAACTCGCTGGATTTGGTGCTTGATCAGGGTTGCGACCATCTGGTGGAATCTATTGATGGGCGCAGCCTTAGCCCCCTGATGTGTGGTGACGCCAAAGCGTGGCGCGATGAGGCAGTTGCCGAGATATTTTTTGAGGGCGCCCGCGCGCCGGGCATGTTGATTCGTCGTGGCACAAAAAAGTATGTGCACTGGGAAGGGGGCCCCTGCAGTCTTTTTGATCTGCAACATGACCCGCATGAAAGAAGGAACCTGGTTGCAGATCCAGCTTATAGTGACGAGATCGCTTTATTTGACAGGGAGGTGCACGAACGATGGCCTGTAGAGCAACTTACCGAAAAGATTCTGCTTAAGCAACGACGTAACGCTCTGGTGCACAAAGCCCTTATGACAGGCGAGGTTACGGCTTTGGACTTCCAGCCATTTGATGACGCATCGAAGCGTTACTACCGAGGACATGGTAACTGGCACAAAGCAGAAGAGCGGGATTTTCTGCGGTTTGACTCTAAAGACATTCACGAATAAGCCAGCACATGCAAACTGTTCATCCAGGGGCAGCTTAATCACTGTCTGCCAGCAGTAAGTCCAACTGCTTCATGGAATCATTGATCACGATGACACCTTGTGAGTTCAATCAATAATCGGAACTTGAACTTGCGCGATTGATGCATAATCTTCCGGCCGGAAATGATATCGGGGAAAAACAATGGCGATTGAAGATCTATTCAATGAGAAGACCATCATCGATCTTAGCTTTTATAATTTTCGAAACGCGATAACGGCGGCTTATTTCGCGAACAATGAACTCGAGGTGCTCAAGGTTAATGATAATTTCCGCTCATTTTTTCCTATCCTGGGAAATGTAACCAATGTTTATTTTCCCGATGTTCTTGAACAGTTGGGTATTACGGGCGAACAGATTGATGCCTTTGTTGCGGGAATCAGAAATGATGGCCGTGTGCTGATTCCTGAGATTCAGATCGAGGTAGAGGGCGAGACGAGGGTTTATTCGCTGTTGTCAACCCGGACCAAGGATTCGGCATTTTCCTACCTTAATGGTATCCAGGGACAGTTCGTAGATCGAACCCAGGAGTGGAACCTGAAGCATGAGAAGGAAGAACTCCTTGAGGAAAGACTAAAAGATCAGGAGCTAATTGCAGCCAAAACCCAGCAACTTGAGCAGTTGGCAAAACGTCTTGCCCAATACTTGTCACCTCAAATCTACGAGACGATTTTCTCCGGAAAAAGCCTAGAAGAGGATAGCTATAACCGGAAAAATCTCACTGTTTTCTTTTCCGACATTGTGCAGTTCACTGATATGAGTGATTCTCTGGAGCCGGAGAAGTTGGCTACAGTGATCAATTCCTATCTTTCTGAAATGACTCAAGTTGCGCTTGATTGTGGCGGTACGATCGACAAGTTCATTGGTGACGCGATATTGGTGTTCTTTGGTGATCCGAAGAGTCGCGGTGAAAAGGAAGACGCTCTTGCAGGCGTTGATATGGCCATCAAGATGCAGGAGCGAATCAAGGAGTTACAAGGCTATTGGAAGAAAAACGGTGTAACAAATGGTCTGAATGTTCGCATGGGAGTCACTACCGGGTATTGCACGGTAGGAAACTTTGGTTCAAGCCAGAGAATGGACTACACCGTTTTAGGCAAGCCGGTGAATCTTGCCGCCAGGCTGGAGTCACTTGCCGAGGCTGGCCAAGTACTGATCTCTGATGCTACCTACGCCTTGATCGAGCAACAAGTAGATTGCAAGTTTGTCGATGAAATACAGCCTAAGGGGTTTGCACGGCCAGTCAATGTTTATTCTGTGCAAGAGTTCAAGGGGGCGTATGAAAGAAATAGCCGCGCCAATCTCAGTCATGCGCTGAAGCATGTGGAAGTGAATATCCTGGATAGTTCCGACATCCCGGCTGCAATTCGTGAATTAAAGCAAATACAAGATGAAATACAAGCGCGCCTATCTTCATCAGTCGAGTCGAGCGATTCCAAATAGCCAAGTGAAAAAAATAAAACGGAACCATTAGGATTACTATGACACGTGAAGTTAGCTGGGTTGAGAAAAGACTGTGCGGCAATGGGCCACCCATCGTCATCGATGGCGGCATGGGGACCGAACTGGAAAAGTCCGGTGTACCAATGGATAAAAAAGTATGGAGCGCCCGCGCCATCCTGTCACATCCTCAAGTTGTGCGCCAGGTACACGAACGATTCATCGAGGCCGGTGCTGAAGTCATCATCACCAACACGTTTTCAACCGCGCGACATATGCTGGAGCCAGGGGGTCTGGGCCACGAAGTGCATAAGATCAATGCCAAAGCCGTATCCCTCGCCCAGCAGGCGCGCGAATCTGTTGCGCAGCACCCCGTAGCCGTTGTTGGGTCGATCTGTGAATGGACGCATGATGATGATCCAGCCTGGAATTCGCCAGATGCGGTGGGTCGGGCCGCAAAGGAGCAGGCAGAAGTGCTCGTAGATTCAGGGGTCGACATCATCGCGTTGGAGATGTGCGAGCGGGTGGAGCTTTCCGAAGCTGTGGTTTCGGCTGTGATCGGATTGGGTTTACCGGTGTGGATTGGGGTAAGCGCCCGAACCCATAAAGACCACGGTTCGTTATCTTCTTTCAGTTATGTCGATCGAGATTTCGAGAATCTGGTCCAGGTTCTTTCAAAATATTCACCATCACTGATGAATGTGATGCATACCGCAGTGTCGGATGTTCCAGAGGCTATAGGGGTCGTTCGGAAATATTGGTCGGGTCCTGTTGGCGTCTACCCCGAGTCGGGTTATTTTGAAATGCCAAACTGGAATTTTGTTGAAATTATTGATCCGGCGGAGTTGGCAGAGCAGGCCCGGCAATGGTTAGCAAACGGGGTCAGACTTGTTGGCGGGTGTTGCGGTTTAGCGCCTGAGCACATCCAGGCTTTGCGAGGCGCGGTCAGCGCCGATACCTAGGCTCAGTGCCGAGGTGGTTAATGAGAATTAGGGTCAATACTTTGTGCCGTATATATCTCAGCGACTTGTTGGCGCCCTTTCAGGTTAACTTCTCCAAGTAATACAAAGCCGATATCCGGGCATAAATCAACCACTTCTCTGGTGACGATCAGGCGCGCATCGTAGATCCGACCACCAAACGACTCCAGCCGCGACGCCACGTTAACGGTGTCACCAATGACCGTATAGTTGAAGCGACTGCTTGAGCCAATATTTCCGGCAACCACCGGCCCAGAGTGGATGCCCACTCCAAACTGGCAGGGCACACCGCTTTTCGAGATCAATGATTCGGTAAGAGCATCAGCCTGGCCACATATTTCCAGGCCGGCCCGCACCGCGTTGGCGGCGTGGTTGGGATCGTCCTGCGGTGCACCAAAAATTGCCATCACGGCATCGCCAATATATTTGTCGATCACTCCGCCATTGGATTCAATTATCTGGCTGACCTGAGAAAAAAAGAGATTCAGTGAGTGCAACACCTCCTTGGGCGGTTTTGTTTCGGAGAGCGACGTAAAACCTTGAATGTCGCAAAAAAGCACCGTTATATTCCGCTGTTCTCCCGCAACTTCGATCTTCTCGGAAATCAATTTTTTCGCAATCTCAGGAGAAACGACTTTCCCCAGCAGATTTCGCACTCGTTCTTTTTCGACCAAACCCTGAGTCATCTCGTTAAATGTTCGAGTCAGTATTCCAATTTCGTCTTTAGAAGATACCGGGAGTGTTATATCCAATTGACCCTTCGAAACAGATTCTGCTGCAGCGGACAAACGAGTGATCGGGCTGGTAACGCTTCTTGATGTGCGTACTATGGCAACAGCGAAAATTACAATGGCGACCAGGAAAATCAACAGTGAATACCAGAAGAGTTCGCGGTAAGGCTCCAGAGCTGCATCTAGCGATTGCTGTACAAATATCGAAAATGAAAGGTCTTGCGGGTTGGTTAAACGAATCAGGTTGCCGATATAGGTTTCGCCGTTGTTCCGATACTGTACTAATCCGCTAGATAATGGAGCGCTCTGTAGAAAGGTGATTAGACCAGCTTGTTGTTTGTTGCCCAAACTGGAGGCAACTAAATGGGTATTTGTCCCTGAGTTACGTACGAATGTCACGTCAGAACTCGTGAGCGTCGACAGGTCTATGGCCATGTTATGGTCGGCACGAAACCCGCTGATAATCCAGGCATCCAGATCAGGCGCTAGAAGTGGGGTCACGGCCAGCTGGTACACAGTGCCATTGAGATCTGCATATGCTGTGACCTCACCACTATTACCATCATAGGCCTCATCCAAAACAGGCATCCATGGCAAAGGCTCACCGTTCATGTTGTCTGAGAACGTATTAGAAAGTACGAACCCGTCCAGGTCACACAAGATCATCAAGTCTGCGTCTTTCAACCGACGCTGATGATTTTGCAGAGCAGTCTTGATGGTTTCGGTATCTTCCGTAGCATACGCAGCCTTAAAACCGTAGTCACCGGCCAAGAGTCGAACGTTCTGCTGGAGGTTTTTAACGCGGGTTTCGTGCAGCCTATCGACTGTCAAGAGGGTTGTTGCCAGAGACTGCTCTATTTCAAAAATTACCGTTTTGCGAGTGATCTGGCCGACCAGCAGCATCACCATTAATAAAGAAAGAATCAGCAGGCTGCCAAAAAGCAGGGAAAGTTTGGTTTGAAACCGCATCGCTTCAGGAGTGGGTGTCGTCAGTGTAGTGTGCGTATTGTTGTCAGCCCTTACTAACCATTACTATCATTATAGGAATTTCCAGTTTGATTGGTTGTGGTTGGCTTTTTGGGCATTCGAATCGTTTTTTGCAGGGCAAGGTCAAATTTCACCTCGTTGTTTTTTCCATCGGCTACGGTCAAGGTCTGTTTGAGTATGCGCTTGGTATTGCGAAATCGGGGGTTCCACACCCGAACTTCATAGGCTCCCGCCGGGACGCTATCGAAGACGACGGGGCTACTACTGGCTTTTTTCAGAAATTTGCTCTCGTTAACGTAAATGTAAGCGATCATCCAGTCATGAATGTTGCATCCGAGTTTTACAACGCCGCTGTTTTGAAGAACCACATCCTGCTTGGGAACATCAGCATACAAAGGGATATCGAACTGATTTCCCTTGGAAAAAGAATACACGTGGTGCTTAAACGAATCGTTATTAGTGAGGATGATAGAGGTCCCTTTTGATACCACTGAAAGCAGTGGCTTGAACGTGATGTCAATCTGATCAATGATGTGATCGGCCTCGGGTTGGACTAAGGAGTTAGCGCCGACCAGTTCTATAATAGTTCCGTCAACGGTTAAGTTCTTCTTTTCGTGCAAATGGACGGTAACATCGAGCGCTATCGACGGTACCGAGACCGAAAATAAAAGAGCGGGAAAGAGTATGAAGCGGCATAGGCCTTGATAGACCGGCCTCTTTCTGAAAGCGCGGTTTAGTGGAAGCATTGGTTTAGCCTCAGGGGTTGGTACTTATCCATTCCACGATATGATCAGGGAGTTGGTCATCATGAACATATCTTCGTGAGATAACACGGTTAGAAACTCTTAACTGTTCCGAGATCAGGTCGACCTCACGATCCTCGTGACACAACCGGTAAGCGCAGGTTGACGGCATAATATCCAGGATTGACAGATTATCGGGGGCGAGAATCGCGCAGTCGGGGTTGATGGTATTGCGGTTGGCGTAATCGGTGCAGCGGCAGGTCTCGATATCGAGATACTGGCACGCGACGTTGGTGTAGTGCAGTTCACCGGTATCTTCATCTTCAAGTTTAACCACACAGCAGCGGCCACAACCATCGCAAAGCGCTTCCCATTCTGAGTGATTTAGTGAAAGTAGTGGATTGGCCATAGTCATTTGATTCTGTCCAGGCTATCTGATGTGGGATAGGATCAGACCATGTAGGCTATCACCGATTTAGGGGGCCTGAGAATAGAGCATGAGCATGAAAATTGAAAGGCCCAAGGCGCTGATTATCGCTTTGCATGATATATGGAATACCGGCAGTCTAGACAAGATTCCGGACGTTTATTCGCCGGCTTGTATTGTGCATTGGCCTCAAAGTTGGGGGTCAAGTTCCCACGGTCACATACAGATCAAGGCGGTGATTTCCCACACAAGAACAGTGTTTCCGGATTGGCATGAAGAAATTCTGGATCTTGTAGTAACCCCTGAGAAAGTGGTGACCCGGTATCTTTCCAGTGGCACCCATCAGCGGGAATACCTCGGAATTAGTGCGACGGGGAGAAAAGTTATGTTCGAGGAAATCTCGATATATCGGATAGAAGAAAACCGCGTTGCTGAGCAGTGGTGCCTGGGTGATGATATGCACTGCATAGCTCAGCTCACGTCAGAAGCGTCTTAAGTCAATCAGGGTCAATATCCAAAGGACTGTTCTTTATGAATGCTGATATGCACAGGCTTGCAGTACTGTTGATGATCGCCAGTTCTGTGGTTATTAGCTTCTCCGGGCTGATTGTACGTGTGCTCGAGGTTGAGTCTTTGGTGATGAATTTCTACCGGGCAGGTTTCCTTATGTGCGCGGTTGTTATTCTGCTTTTTGTTAAATACCGTGGCGCCACCGTAGTTCGGGTGATCGGGGTCGGTTGGCCCGGGGTGTTTGCAGGGTTGCTACTCGCCGGGGCGGCCATCACATTTTTGCAATCGCTCACCCACACCACAGTCGCCAACACACTGTTTATTCTGGGTGCTATTCCGTTTTTTACAGCGGCGTTGGCATGGGTGTTTCTGAAAGAGCAGCCCAACCGGGCAACCCTTGTCACCATGGTTGTCGCCTTTCTAGGTATCACTGTGATGATGGCAGAGGGGTTTGGTATCGGGTCAGTTTACGGCAACGCTATGGCATTGCTAACCGCATTGTGCTTTTCCATTTACGCAGTGCTGGTACGTCATAACCGTCAGATAGACATGTTGCCGGCGATACTAATCTCCACTTTCTTTATCATGATTGTGGTGGCACTGGTCCGTTACGACGCACTGCAGATTTCCAGAGGAGATCTACTGCTGTGCATGCTCTGGGGTGGTGTGATGTCCGGGTTTACCAGCGCTTGCTTCATAGCTGCATCGCGTCACATTGCAGCTGCGGAACTGACAATCTTCATGCTGCTGGAATTTGCTTTGGGCCCAATATGGGTCTGGTTGTTTATCAACGAGGTGCCGTCCCGCTGGACTCTGGCCGGAGGCGCCCTGGTGATATCGGCCGTTCTGGCCCGTTCCTGGATAGAATTTCGCTCACGCTACTCCTCTCGCCCAGTTGGTTGATCAGCCCTGGCAGTAGGGGGCCTATTCTTGTAGCGGTTTAGGGATCACCCCTTTGTCACTACCAACGACGCGGGTCTGGCGCATCCGACGGCGCCAGCGGTTCGCGTCATATCCCGTGCCGCGATGCAATATGCAGCGGTTATCCCAGATCACAGTGTCACCTGGCTTAAAGGCAAGGCTAAGAATGCGCTCTGGCGCGGTGGTATGCTCAAGCAGCGTATCGAGCAGTTGCCTGCTATCTATACCCGACCGGCCAGGAATCGATCGAGCGTGCGAGCCGATGTAATAGTTCTTCAGACTGTTTACCGGGTTGGCACGAACCATTGGGTGCATTACCGGCGGCAGCGATGCGGCATGATTGGGATTTACCGGTGCGATGGGGCCTCGGGAAAAAAGATAGTCATGAACAACGTGCAGTGGTTCTATCCGCTCACGCATCTCGTCGGATAACCGCGCATACCCAGCACGCATACTGGCAAATTCGGTCTGACCACCTTCGCCGGGTACCTCATAGGCATGCAGGATCGAGACAAAGGACGGAGTTTCGCGAAAAGAGGAATCTGAATGCCATAACTGGTTGCCGCTCTGGTAGCGGACATTGGCGGTGTCAGCCTTGGTGCCATCATCCTGGATATTACCCACTGTACCAAAGTAGCTGACCTCACCGGTTCTTCCAAAGCGGACGTGTTCGGCCTCAGGTGTGCCCAACAGGCGGGTAAAGGCAAGCTGTTTTTCATCGTTCATATCCTGATCCGGAAAACAGAGCAGCGAGTATTGCTCGATGGATTGACGAATAAAGTCCAGGGTATCGCGAGCCATGTCCCCGGACAGCGTGACGCCAAGAATTCTGGCTCCAAAATCTGTGTGTAGCGGCCCAATGTCAGGTTTGTTCATTAGCGGGTAGTGAAATCAGTTATGGAATAACCGGTAAACGCGGTACGGCGCATTTCTCGGCGAAAGCCATGATAGTCGTTTACTGCATAGTGCTGGGTCGAAAAGTTATCCCAGATCACCACCATGCCTTTTGCCCAGCGGATTCGGCAGCAAAATTCCGGTTGAGTCGAATACTGAAAAAGTGATTCCAGAATCGGCCGGCTTTCGGCCTCGTTCATCCCATCGAGTCGCAATGTATAGGTGGGATTGATATACAGTCCTTGTCGGTGGGTGACGGGATGGGTAAGCACCGCAGGATGAAAACGCTCACGGTCCGCATCTGGGTCACCTCGGCGGGTGGAGCTGCGCATCGATTGCTCTTCAACCGGTGGCGCCCATTTGATTCCGTAGGGTTTGCCTACGTGGATCGCGTTGCGGTCTTCCAGAAGATTACGAAGTGGCTGGGCAAGTGAATCCCACGCAGCTTGCTGACTACAAAAGAGCGTATCTCCGCCGTGAGGGGGTACTTCTAATGCGCACAGCACTGAGCCGCTGGGCGGGCGCTCAAGGAAACTGAGGTCCGTGTGCCAGCCCCCGCCAAAGACGCCGGATCGCTCGCTCGCTTCTTTGATGACATAGGTCATCTCCGGGTGGGCGTCGGGCCCCGGTGCATAAGGGTTGACCATGGGTTTGCCGAAGACCTCAGAAAAGTGCTTATGCCCAGAAACATCGAGGTGTTGGTTGGGAAAGATAAGCACGAGGTACCGGTCCAATGCATTGCGCAGGGCACTTTGAAGATCAATAGAAATGGCTTGCTTTAAATTGAGGTCGGATATTTCTGCCCCAATGTTTCCAGTGATCGGAATGATCTGCATGTAGGGATTTTTCTCGAATTCTGGTGTCAGAGCACGGTTAAGTATTGCGCCTAACAGGCTTTATTCCAAGCCAAGATCGGGCCACACAACCGGGAACAGATCCTCAGGCATACGCATCCCTGGCTGCACACCCAGGTCTTTCAGGGGTGGCGAGGTCTCCCCCGGGCGCTCAAAGTAGACCATGTCGTCACCAAGCCAGCGCGTTGAAAAAGCCCGACGTTGGGTTTTTGTTTCAGCTGCCGTTGTGCCATGCAAGGTTCGAAAATCAAAAAGCAGGGTATCTCCAGGCTCCAGCTCAAAAGCGCGCAGATCTTTTTCCTGGAACGCGTCTTCAAGGGGTGCAACGCCAGACATGGTGGGATCATCCAGAACATAATCGGAGCCGTCGAGAAAATGACGTGGGTAATAAAGTTGTCCAGATCGATGTGACCCGGCCAAAAAGCGCACTGCGGTGTTTGCTGGCGTGAAGTCCAGCGAGACATAGATACTGACATTCTGCCAGCCGTCTACACAGTAGTAGGGTAGATCATGATGCCAGGGAGTGGCAGTCTGCGTGCCTGCGTCTTTGCAGAAGACGTGCTCATGAAAAAACTGAGCGGATGCTGACCGCATGAACTGGCAGGCCATTGATGCGGCAGCCGATGAACCGACAAATTCCGTGTATTCTGGAATGCGATGCCAGTTACAGTAACTGTCAAAAAAACGGCCTTTTTCGCCAGGTGCTACGCTATCGCACGGAAAAGCGTAGTCGTTGGGGTAATCCATATTGCGCTGTAGCCCGGCCCGTAGCCGATCAACCCAATCTACAAACGCCCCGCGTAGCAGTACGACGCCATCACTTTGGAACGTAGCGATCGCGTCAGCGCTGACATCACAGGCAGTTGGTGCACCTAGGGCCTGGATGATCTCGCTGTGAGGTCGCCAATCGATAGTGACAAGGTTGCCTTTTTCTTCTGATGTCTGCAAAAGTTCGTTCTCTTTTTACAAATGAAATCAAGCCCACTTGGCTTGTTACGCTCCAGCACCATCGTGAATCGGAGTTAATCCGTTAGCCCGCGGCAATTTACCATGAAATACACGAAATAGAATCCGCTGGACCACTTTGTTAGGCTGATGTTGGGCTTAGCGGATCTCCTGTTATGGCAGAACAAAAGAGCGTGCGATAACGCGTGCTCAGATGCCCGCAGAAGAAGGTGAATATTCACCAAGATCGGTATCAGTCCGAAAGACGTCTTAGCTATCGTAAGACGGGCGAGGGCTTATCTTTCTGCGCTCGTACGGGCGTAGAGACCTGCACGGCGTTGCGCCAGGTTTTCAGGTCGATGAGCATATCAAGCTATTTTCCAATTTGCTCGATTCGATGATTTTGGCGTAGTACCTGTGGGTATTAAAGTGGAAGCACGCACGAAGACGTATCCCGTAATTGCACCGGTCTTACGCTTGAGTGATATAGAAATCGATAGCCTTTAGCGCGGATGGAGATTTTCATAACTGCTATTTTGAGGCGTAGAACATTCCCCAGCGCTGATTACTGGCTCGCGCACGTTCAATCTTTTTAAGGCAGTCATTCTTCAAACTGGTTCGATCCGAATGAGCGATGTCCAGCGAGTTAATCGTATCAAGCTCCGTTTTGCAGAACCGGATGAAGTCTTCAGTTCGATCGAGTGCTTCAATAATCCTAAATCCAGCGGCTTCCAACAGTTTTCGATAGTCTGAAACAGTACAGAGGTGGTAGCCCCGGTTTTCTACATAAGCCGAGAAATCGCTCTGCCATGGTTTGTCATCACAACAATAATCGGTAAACAGCAGTTTGCCCAATGGTTTAAGTGCAGTGTACAAATTCGAGACCAATTTCTGTTTGTCATGTATGTGCAGAAATACGTCTCTGCTATAGATGGCGTCATAGTAGTTTCGAACGCAAAGTTCGAGGCAATCCTGATTTTTTAGTTGAACCTGTTTTTTCAGCCCTGTTTGTGCCAAGCGTTCGCGTGCCAGCGCCAGCATATTTTCAGAAAGATCGATAGCGTCAACGTCAAGGCCGAAATCCTGTGCCATTAAAAACGCACTTCCGCCGAGGCCGCATCCCACATCGAGAACCCGTGCTCGGGCAGGTAGGTCGAGTTTTTTAATCAATCGGGTTGCGTAGCGCGCCCCCCCAGGGCTTACAAAATTAGTTCCGTAAACCAACTCGTATTTGAGTATCGACTTGACCGTATATTGGCCAGCATCCAAAAACGATTGACAAGCGCTACCTGATTCATCCATTGGGGCCATGGTCCACCTCGCCAAGGTGCTGTGAAAATTCTTTTGTTGCCATCAGATCGCGACAGCGGTTGAGTCGTCCTACCGCATAGGCCCAGAAATCATCCGCCGGATTTTTGTTTGCATGTTGCACTACACCCCAGAGTGTCCACAAGAGGTCGCACATGGCTTTGTACATGACCATTCGGCCTACATCGAAAGGTCTTGGCTCTTGACCAAAATAAGCTGACATGAAAACGCGTTCCTGCTCCAGCGAAAAAGAGCCTTCGACTGCTAAGTCTCCGAGGTCCCACATCGGGTCATTGTTTCCCGCATATTCAAAGTCGATGATAAAGACTCGATCTCCATCATCGATGCAGTTTTCGACCATTGGATCACAGTGGCAGGGCCGTTTGGGCAGGGGGTGTGCAGAAAGGGCGGCGCGAACTGATTTCGCGCTATCGTGTACATCCGAATAGCCATCGGGTAGATCAGCGTTCAGTTGATTCAGTATGGCTAAGTACTGATCAATTTGTTCGAAGAGTTCAAATTCGCCCTCAAATAGCTGAGGACTATCGTGCAGTTGACGAAACGCTCGACCAGCTCTTTCCAGTACGCCCTTGTCTTTGAATTTTTCAACATCCAGAGTAACCGCATTTTCAATGTAGCGCGTCACCATTGTGCCGGTCTTGGCATCAAAGAAGACAATTTCTGCATTGACTCCGGCGTTAGACGCCACCTGGGCATTTTTTTCCTCGGCGACTCGGTCAATGTAGTCACTCGTGCCCTCGCCAGCGAGGCGCAGAACAAAGTCACCAACTGGTGAGTTGACTCGGTAATTTATGTTGGTCAGGCCGCCGAGGCGTTCAACCACGAGGTCTTCGGGGTTAAATTGTGCAAAGGGTCCAACAGTCGCTAGAGCATCCCTGAGAGTGTCATCCATCGCGTGATTTTCCTTTTTGAAAGGGCTTCTTGAGTAGAAGCCGGGTCATTCAGCCGGCTACATCGAGACCTCAATAGGTTAAGACGTGGTTGAGGCTTTGACGCTTTGCCGGAATGTGTTCAGCGCCTCCTATCCTCTGGGTAACAGATTGTCAGGATCATAAAGACCCTTGCAGCCCACTGCCTCTACTCTTATGGGAAATGGTTCGTCAAAGTACTCCATGGTCAGTTCGCGCCCCTGTTCAGCATAGGCTTTTGGCAGGTATCCCAGGGCGATATTCTTACCCACAGAAGGGCCATAAGCGATGCTGGTGGCATAGGAGCGTCGACCGATATCATCGACCAGAACCTGGTTGGTATCTGGATCCAGGATCGGCCATTGACCCACCGGGTAGCGGGCGATCCCCTTCGAATCTATATTGCTGGTCATAACCATGGTGCAAAGATAAGCCGGTTGAGATTCTCGTTCACGCTGCGACAGATAGGCGTCTTTGCCGTGAAAATCTGCCGCCTTGACGGCAGCCCGGGCAAGTCCCGCTTCGAGCAGATTGTACTCGGTGAGAAGATCTGCATTTTGTAGGCGAAAGCTTTTCTCAAGGCGACGAGAGTTGGCATAAGTCTCTACCCCTACTGGGGTCGCGCCTTGCTCAAACACTAAGTCCCATAGCGACAGGCCATAGCTGAAGGGTACGTGCAATTCCCAGCCTGACTCGCCTACATAGGAGATGCGAAAAGCCAGCACCGGAATCCCTCGCACGGTGATGTTTTTCGTAGTGGCGAAGGGGAAGTTATTCGACTCGAGTTCATCGGGTTTGTCGGCAATGGCCTTAAGCTTTTTCCGGGCGTTGGGGCCCCAAAGGCCCAGACAGGCCATATGGTCGCTACGATCTTCTATATAAACGTCCCAATCCTTATCCTGGGCCATGCGCCTAAGCCAGACGTAATCACGGTTGCCGGCATCTGCCCCGTCAACTATCCGAAACTTATCCAAGCCGAGGCGTAATACAGTCAGGTCTGCGCAGATACCTCCAGCATGATCCAGAAAATGGGTATAAATCCCTTTTCCGACGGCAGTGCTACCACCGACCTTGGCAACGCAGGCATATTCCATCAAGGTTTCGGCATCTGGGCCAGTGACATCGTAAACGGCAAAGTGCGACAGGTTGATCATGCCGGCGTTATCCGACATCGCAAGATGCTCAGCGTTGGAAACCCGCCAGAAATGACGATTGTCCCATTCGTTTTCACGAATCGGCACCTGGTCCGCATATTTTTCCAGCAGGTGCTCGTTGGCGGCATAGCCGTGAGCCCGCTCCCAGCCGGCGAGTTCCATGAAGTGACCGCCCAGTTCTTGCTCGCGTGACCAGAACGGGCTGCGCCTAAGGTCGCGACCCTCGGTATAGGGTTCACGGTTGTGTACTGCCGGGTTATAGATTTTGAACGCGCTCTCATAGCAGCGTCCACGTATATAGGCAGGGGTTTTTTGCATCGGGTAATACCGAGCGACATCAATACTATTTATGTCCATTTCGGTAATCCCATCAGTCATCATATCGACCAGCACCTTGGCGATGCCGGGCGCGTCTTTCACCCAGACTGCCTCGGCGTACCATAGTCCGCGGGTCTGCGGCGATTCGCCAATTGAGGGGCCGCCATCGGCGGTAACCTGCAACAGGCCGTTGAAAGAATGTTTATCGTTCCAGCCGAGTTCTCCGAGTATTGGCGTCAACTCCATTGCACGCTCGAGTGGTTCAATAATCTGTTCCATCTCAAGGTCGCGCTGGGAAGGAGACCAATGCGATTGGTCTTTTTCCAGCAGGTCTTTGGGGTGCACCAATCGGGGGTCTTTTTCCTCGTAATAGCCCCATTCAATCTGCCCACCCTCTGCCGTGGTTGGATCGCCGGTATCGCGAAGATAAGCCGAATTTCCCTGATCGCGAAGAAGGGGGTAGCCGATTTCTTTACCGGTGCCCTTGAATTCGTTGTACGGGCCAAAAAAGCACAGGGGGTGATCCACTGGCATGATCGGCAGGTCTTCTCCAGCCATTTCAGCCACAAGTCGTCCCCATAATCCCGCGCAAACCACGACCGCGTCTGTGGCAATATGACCCCGGCTGGTTTCTACCCCCTTGATCTTTCCATCGACGATCTCCAGACCCGTTGCAGTGGTATTTTGAAATGCCTGCAGTGCTCCACCGGCTACAGCCTGGTCCACCAATTTGCCCGCCACGGTTTGTGAGCGGGGTATGACAAGGCCGGCATCGGGATCCCACATTGCACCTTGGATCATGTCTTCTTCTAGTAAGGGCATTTTCTCCTTGGCTTCCTTCGCACTAATCATCGTGACGTTAGTACCAAAGGCTTTGCCGGAGCCGACTTTGCGTTTGAGTTCGGCCATACGCTCGTCGTCATCATGGCGAGCTACCTCAAGTCCCCCCACCCGGCTGTAATGCCCCAACTCGTCGTAGAACGCTACGCTGTACCGCGTGGTGTAGCAGGTCATGTTGTCATGTGCCGTCATGTAGCAAAAGTCCGACGCATGGGAGGTGGAACCGATATCCGTGGGTACCGATGATTTGTCAATACCGACGATGTTTTTCCAGCCCTTTGCGATCAGATGGTGTGCAACTGATGCACCCACAATGCCACCGAGTCCAATGATGACGACATCGGCATTTTTGGGAAAACTGGCCATTTTTCACTCCAAATTTGAGTCAGCTGGGTGTAACTCACTTCGACTCGGATGCTCTTTGACGACATTCTTATGGAATGTCATAAAAAAAGGGAGATAATATTCCCAATCGAGTCTCAAGGTGTTATTTAGATTATTCTTCTTGTCAGGGGATAAGTAAATCCTCGTCTGCGGCAAAAATGGTCGAAAATTTACTTTGGGTTACTTGTAGTCTGTTGAGGAAATATTAGTCAGGGGGCGCCTGATCTTAGGGGCGGGATACGCAATCACCGAATTATCATGTTTAAAATTCTGTATTCATATAAGCCTGCCACTCTTCTCACCTTGCTTTGTACTGTTTCAGTTTCACCGGTCTCGCTCACGGCGACTGCCGCAGACCTTGCGGACTATGACTACAAAAAGGCTGTGAATGGCAAACTCCTGATCTATAAGTATTCTGGTGTGAATGCCGCCGATCGGGTCAGGGTGGGTAGATACATTCGGCAAGCGCAGAAATTTCTTTCTGCCAGGCCCCCGACGGCAACCCATATTCACATGTTCCATACGCGGAAATCTGATCTTTTAGTCGTAGGAAAGAAGCATTGCCAGATCAACAAAGACACTTGGCATAAGTGTCCCAGTGACTTTAAAAAATACTCGTCATCTCGGGATGCCAGTGCTGGTATGGGGGGGCGTCTTCAAATCCCCTGCCAGATTGTGTTGGGGCAGGACTGGTGGGATCGCAATTCGTCTGATTCTGCTGATCAGCAGATGTTGGTTGCAGCCCATGAGTATTTCCACTGCTATCAAGGTGGGTTGGCTAGTAAATTCGAAAGTCGTAATCAGTTTGGGTGGCCAAAGTATCGGTACCCAGATCACGAGCGCGGAGTTGGGGTAGAAGGCCCATACTGGTTGGTGGAAGGCGCGGCCAGTTATTTTGCCGCAAATATTGGTGGTAAAAGAGGACACGTAGATTACGAAACTGAGATGCGCGGCGCCTTGGATAAAGCGCGAGCGGCTGTTAAAAAAGGGGCCAAGCTCGAAAAATATATCAGCCAGAAACAGGCCCGTGCACGTGATGATTCTTTTGAGTACAACGGAGGCCAGTGGGCGATGGCCTATCTGGCCCACAAGAAAAAGTCAAACCGCCAGGTTTTTATAAACTATTACAGAGATCTCGCTGAACTTGAGCAGATTTGGCGAAAAAAAGGGTGGGCAAACTATGGTTGGCAGAAGTCTTTTCAGAAAAACTTTGGCGTTACGCCCAAAGCATTCTACAAAATGTTTCACAAATTCATGAAAAAATCGATATCGAAACAGATGTCAATTCTGATGACACCAGCGAAACTCTAGGAATTCTCGCGATTCAAGTAGCTAGGGTCACTTGAGATCGATGCCATCAAGAAGCTCTAGGATCCCAGTAGAGTGCAGACACTTGCCTGCTACGGTTTCTTGATTTTTAACTTGATACCCTTGTATTTCCCGTCTGGCAGTCTTTTGGGAAGCTTATATTTTTTGGTGGTTAAAAGACGGTACAAGGCTTTATCTTTGCGTTTAACTTTTGCTTTTGTATTTAACTGCCACTCATTTTTGATTTCGATATATCGGCCGGGATATGACTGTCCACCGAGAATTGATGTTAAGCCCCAATAGAAATATTCTGTAACCATACAAGCGTAATCACAGGTGCGGTCGCTATAGGTGTACCAAGCCTGTGGTGGATACTTTTTTACTGGCTGACCTGGTCCTTTGTACCCTCCTCTTGCTTTGTCCATTGCCTTTGCAATCTTTGTTCCTGATTTTTCACCAAATTGCTTTGGGTATGCATAAGCATAGCCAGTCTGAGTGACAAGATGCAGCACTTCCTCAATGGTTGCATCAGGTCGACCTTTTTTCGATCCCTGAGGAAAAATCTCATCCTCGAAAAGCCACATACAGGGGTCATATCCATCATCACCACAATACAAGCTAACGCACCCGCCATCTCTTTTTCTTAATTGTTTGATAACTTTTAGATTATCGACCTTCCCATTATTATTGTTATCCAGGTATTCGGCTAGGACCCGGGCTACATGAAGCACTTTTTTGTTGGAGACACATGATTCTGCGTTGACCGGGATACCGAAAACATCAATTGTTTTTGTGAATCCAGCCTGTTGCTGTGCCCATACTGGTGATACCGGAAGGGTGACCGCTAAACTGACCAAAAAAATCGCCGGGAAAAGGTTGCGTGTGATCATGAGAGTTCCTTTAAAGAATACGACACTTTCTGCCAAACGCGCCGGCCAAGCCTCGAGCCATCCAGGCAAACCATTGTTACAGGTTAAAGATCAAACGTCAAAACAGCTACGTTCCTGGCCCGATGACGCTAGGTAAATCCTGACGGCCAAGTACTTTAGCGAACCATTGAACTCCGCGAAGGTGGAGGTGAACTGTACAAGCCTGGGGTAAGAGTCCAGCAGTATTCTTAGTATCTTAATCATCGGTTGCGGAGGATTCTTTTCCACTAGTCAAGGATACGATCTAAGGCCCAGATCGCCAATTCATGTACCAAATGCTCCTCTTCTGCAAACCGTCCCGGTGGTCGGGCTTGAACCGATTGACCAATCTGTTGCGCTTCACAGATCGCGTTATCCTCGGCTGTCGCTGTATCCCATCGTTCAAAATAGGATTGAACCGTTTGCTGAAAATCTGGTGTCGAAATTGTTGATTCA
>Ga0206679_10000912_pt1 | contig 24695 bp, 22 predicted proteins | sample M110012015metaG_FD_155464 | JGI IMG/M metagenome (GOLD analysis project Ga0206679, IMG submission 155464) | Ammonia-oxidizing marine archaeal communities from Monterey Bay, California, United States - M1 100m 12015 | ecosystem: Environmental > Aquatic > Marine > Intertidal zone | place: USA... | reverse complement strand
TTGTTACCACGCTGATGCAATGTGGCAAAGTGGCCAGGAACAGCAGGCAAATGAACTTGCTCGACTGCTGTGGCTGAACCAAACCTCCATGCCGAAGCAATGCGATCCAGTATTTCACCGTCTCCGTAAGGCAGGCGGGATAACCCGGCAACTCGCCTGGCAACGATTCGAACTGGCCGTAATAGCCGGTGAAAACCAGCTAGCCCGATACCTGGTGCGCTATCTCAAGCCGGATACAGCACGTAAAGCACAACAGCTACATGAACTCTACCGGAATCCAGGCCGCCTCAACAAACATTTACAACACGATTTTCGTGACTCAGACCAGCAAAAAATCCTCTCTGCAGCCCTGACAAAACTCGCCAAAATCAAGCCGGAAACTGCGTTTAAAGCACTAGATTCGTATCGGCAGCGGGACCGATTACCGCAGGCACTACTAGCAGAATTGTATGCCCAGGTCGGCCTCTATCTAGCTCATAGCGGTAAAATGACTGACTCTCTGGACCAGTTTCCTCTAGAGTTACGAGACTATCCCAAACTCATTGAAGCTCGCGCCAGGTTTTCTATTCAACAGCAGGACTGGAGTGGAACACTGATCTTGCTGAACCTGCTTCCAAGGGAAAGCAAACGCAAACCCATCTGGCAGTATTGGCGGGCTGTTAGCCTTCTTAGCAACAATGAGCCTGTCGAACAGGCTGCTGCCAGATCTATCCTGAATGCCTTATCTGTGCAACGCGATTTTTACGGCTATTTGGCGGCAGCCAGGCTCAACAAACCACAACAACTACAGGCACAAATGCAACCAGTTAGTTCAGACAGCGTCGAGAACCTGTTGGCAACACCGGCAACTGGCCGAATAAGAGAACTTATTGCTCTGGGAGAGATTATCCAGGCGCGCAGGGAATGGTTTCACCTGACTCGAGATTTCTCGACTCGCGAACATCAGGTAACCGCTATTATCGCCAGAAGCTGGCACTGGCATGATATGGCCATTCGAGCCTATGCACAGGCTCGAGCGTGGAACGAAATCGAAGGTCGCTTTCCCCTGGCCTATCCTGAGCATTTTTCGTCTAATGCCTTATTGTCTGGCATCCCATTATCCTTGAGCTTGGCCGTAGCCAGGAAGGAAAGCGCCTTCTGGCCACAGGCACGCTCCCCTGTCGGGGCCCAGGGTTTAATGCAGTTGATGCCGGAAACAGGTAAGCTTGCCGCCAAAAATTTAGGGATCAAGTTTGAAAAAGGCCTGGACCTGACAGATCCAGTTATCAACATTCGCCTGGGCTCATGGTATCTGGGTCGCCTCATCCGCCGATTTGACCATAATCGCGTCATCGCCCTGGCGGCATACAATGCCGGGCCAACAAGAGTCTCCAAATGGCTGAACAGAGCACTACCAGTCGACGTGTGGATTGAATCCATACCTTACCGAGAAACTCGTGATTATGTTCAAACAACGCTGGTTTACGCCTCTATATACGCCGACAGACTAGGACAAAAGCAAGCCATGATTACCCCTTCAGAACGCGCTCATTTTAGCCCTGACTGGTCTGTCAGTCTTCTTGATACGACTGAATCAGCGCCTGTTTCAAGTCATGGCCAACTGTAGCCTTCCATGCTGATAGATATCGGTGCCAACCTGACCCATGAATCTTTTGCAGACGACTTAAAGGAGGTTATCGATCGAGCCCAGCAGGCAACGGTCGCGTCTTTAATCATTACCGGTGCATCCATCAACAGTAGCATTGATGCGTTGCAATTAGCCCGCAGCCAGGACCACCTGTTCTCCACCGTCGGCATTCACCCTCATCATGCAACTGAGTGTTCTGGAGACGTGCTTAAGCAACTCGGATCGCTGGCTGAAGATAGCAAGGTCATAGCAATTGGTGAAACCGGCCTGGATTATTTTCGGGACTTCTGCCCGAGGGATATACAACGCAATGCCTTCGAGGCCCAATTACAGTTAGCGGTCGATATGAAGCTGCCTCTTTTTCTGCACGAGCGAGATGCCTTTAAAGATTTTGCCCCTATTTTGAGATCCTATCGAGACAAGCTCAACTCCGTTGTCGTCCATTGTTTCACCGGTGATAAAACAGCCCTGCAAGCCTATCTGGACATGGATTGCTACATTGGTATTACTGGCTGGATCTGTGACGAAAGGCGAGGCCAGCACCTCCACGATCTCATTGAATTGATCCCTGCAAACCGTTTATTACTGGAAACCGATGCCCCCTACCTAATCCCACGAACCCTAAAACCAAAACCTAAAAGTCGACGCTGTGAACCCGCTCATCTGCCTGAAATATGCAGATTCGTTGCCATGCTGCTGAGCACCTCTTTTGACCAGCTTGCCAACCAGACCAGCCAGAATGCCAGGACTTGTTTCAACCTGCCATGAAAGTGAATCTCTACACCACATCAGGCTGCCATCTCTGTGAGCTGGCCCTGTCTCAAATTCAAACCTTGCAGCAGCGCTTTCAGTTTACCCTTACCGAAGTGGAAATAGCCGACTCCGATGATCTCATCGAACGCTATGGTGTCCGCATACCTGTGATATCGACAGATCAGTCAGCAACCGAACTGGCGTGGCCATTTACCCTTGATCAACTGAGGTCTTTTCTGCAACTGTCTGACGTTTAGACCAACGCCATTTTGTGCACGCGAGCCGAAGCCTATATTAAGGATGCAGGAATCAATCCTCGGTAAGCAATGTCAGCACACAGATCACCACCCAAGCGCTTATTTCCTGCTAAAATGGTTGAAACACAGGAGACTCACCCATGGACACATCAATCTTGCTGGACGGCCTCTGTTTCGGTGAAGGTCCCCGGTGGCACGATAATCACCTATGGCTTTCTGACATGCATGCCCACGAGGTCATCAAGGTAGGTATCAATGGAGACCACCAGGTGATGGCAAGAGTCAGCCAGCAACCATCGGGTTTAGGCTGGCTACCTGACCAGCGTATGGTCGTTGTATCCATGGTGGACAGAAAGCTCCTAGTAGACAATGCCGGAGAACTAAGCGAATACGCTGACCTTTACCCCTTGGCCAGCTATCACTGCAATGACATGGTCATCGATGCAGAAGGTCGCTGCTATGTCGGCAATTTCGGTTTCGACCTGATGGCCGGCGCAAGCTCGAAACCGACGGAGCTGGTCATGGTATCTCCGAACGGGGCCACGACTATTGTGGCTGACGATTTACACTTCCCTAATGGCACCGTTATCACACCAGATGGTAAAACTCTGATTATTGCAGAAACTATGGCAGCTAGACTGACCGCATTCGATATAAACCAGGACGGGTCTTTATCGAACCGTCGACTATGGGCAAAAATGGAGGGTGCCATACCCGACGGAATCTGCCTGGATGAGGACATGGGCATTTGGGTCGCCTCTCCTGTGAGTAATGAATGCATTCGCCTTACAGAGGGAGGGACGGTCACTGATCGTGTCAAAGTAGAGAACCAGGCGTATGCCTGTATGCTCGGAGGGGAAGATAAAAAGCGACTGTTTATCTGTACTGCAGGTAGTTCAATGCCTGATGCATGCAAAACCAATCGTGATGGAAAAATCGAATTCGTCGATGTTGCCGTTGCTGGAGCAGGCAGACCGTGAATCAGCATCCTACAACCGACCTGCGTATCGCCCTTATCAGTGGCGGAGATTCAAATGAAGCCAGCGTATCACGAACCAGTGCGGCGGCTGTATATTCTGCGCTGGCAGGCCACTACAACCAGGTGCATAACTTCGAGCTGGATGGCTCACTAATCAATCAGCTATCCGATTTCCAACCAGACGTGGTTTTCCCGGTGCTGCATGGCCCACCAGGAGAGGACGGCACTATCCAGGGTCTCCTGGAGATAATGCAGCTGGCTTATATTGGCTCAGGTGTACAGGCCAGCGCTCTGGCGATGGACAAAATTGCCGCTAAAGGCCTTTTCCGGGAAGCTAACCTCCCCCTGGTAGGCCATGTTACTGCACACATATCCAATGGAATTAACCAGACTGTCGATGAGGTGATCGCTTCGCTAGGCGTCAATGTCGTGGTTAAACCAGCACGCCAGGGAAGTGCTTTGGGCATCACCCGCGTCAACGATGCAAACGGCCTGCGAAGCGCCGTCAGTATGGCATTTGAATATGATGATCAGCTATTGATAGAGAAACGGATCAACGGCCGGGAGATGACCGTTGGTATCCTCCAGTATGGTCAGCAGGTCGACGCATTCCCGGTCATCGAGATAACCACACCTGAGAATAGCTGGTATGACTTTGAACATCGCTACACAGCCGGTTTATCAGAACATTTAATGCCAGCAGAGCTACCCTCTGATGTTGCTGAAGCCCTGCAAGATATCGCCATCAACGCTCATCTCTGCCTGGGCTGTAGAGACCTGTCAAGGGCCGACTTTCTACTCGACGACGACAACAACTGTTTTCTACTGGAGGTGAACACCCTGCCGGGAATGACGCCAACCAGCTTATATCCGGATGGTGCCAGGGGTTTTGGTCTGGACTTTGATGAATTGATTAAATCTCTAGTTGAGCAGGCAGCCTCGCGACGATAATCGCTACCCTGAACACCGCTTGCAGGGTAGGTTATAAGGTGACGTATTCAGGGCAAACCCGCCTCGCCTGAACCTGATGGACTCTGAGATGCAGGAATCACCTGCTGTTATAGCTGACTACAGATCATAACCGCGTTCATTATGCTGGTTTAAATCCAACCCTTCGGTTTCTTCATCCTGCGATACTCGCAATCCAAGCAGGTAATCAACTAATTTTAGCAAGATATAGGATACCACGGCTGTATAGACCAGACAGGAGACTACACCGATGACCTGCACCTGTAACTGGGAGCTCATGGCCATACCTTCGGCATAACCCTGGCCACTGAAAACTCCGAGGCCGGCACTTGCAAACACGGCAGCCAAAAGGGTTCCCAAAGCACCACCGACGCCATGAACAGGAAAAACATCCAATGAGTCATCAATCTGCAATCGCTGCTTGAGGAACACCGTTGCATTAAAGCAAACGATGCCTGCCAGCATGCCAATTACAAGTCCTCCAGCAGGGCCAACAAATCCTGAAGCGGGCGTGATGGTACCTAAACCGGCCACCATACCAGTGACCGCGCCGAGAACACTTGGCCTGCCGAACCGATACCATTCGCAGCTCAACCACACCAGTGCGCCGGCAGCAGCTGACATATGCGTTGCCAGCATTGCCATACCAGCATCGCCATTGGCTGCCAGTGCACTTCCTGCATTAAAACCAAACCAGCCAACCCACAGCATACCGGCCCCGGTAATGGTCATGGTCATATTATGAGGCGGCATGGGCGAACCGGGGAATCCGTTTCTTTTCCCCATCACGATGGCAGCGACCAATGCCGCTGTACCCGCGGTAATATGCACGACGACACCACCTGCAAAATCGAGCAAGCCGCGTTCTTGAAGCCATCCACCTCCCCATACCCAATGGACAATGGGTGCATATACAAAAACAACCCAGAGTCCTGAAAACACCATCATCGATGAAAACCGCATACGTTCGGCAAATCCACCGACAATCAAAGCCGGCGTGATGATGGCAAAGGTAAGCTGGAACATGGCAAATACACTTTCAGGAATCCCACTGCTGACTGAATCTTCAGTTACACCTGACATGAATACTTTGCCCAGGCCACCAATCAAAGCATTACCGTCATCAAATGCCAGGGAGTACCCGAACACAAGCCAGATCACAGACACCATACAGGTGATGGCAAAGCATTGCATCAATACAGAAAGGACATTCTTTACCCTGACCAGACCACCATAAAACAGCGATAATCCAGGGATCGTCATGAATAGAACCAGCGCTGTTGATGTCAGCATCCAGGCCGTATTGCCCGAATCAACAGTCTCACTCGCCAGGGCGACATTTGAGAAAAATAGAGCAACCAGTCCGACTGAATACAAAAATACACGCATAAACAACCCTTTTATGACCCTTTTATGACCCTTTTATAACGCTTTTATCTGCATATCGAGGCAATACACAGCGATAGGTAAAGTCTACCTAGGCGAACTGATTTCCACAATACAAATGCCCGATCTAGCACGCTGGACTGGTAAAACTAGTACACATAGATGACAATATCGTCCAATCCAGCTAGACCGGCACAAAAGCCGACAAACTAGCTCAAGGACATCGACCCCAACTTAGCAGCAGAGCGTATCCTGAATCCCTTATCATTGGCCACCAGAACGCTGGAAACGAACCATTTACCAGAACATTATTGGGAACGATCACGATCAGACGTGGTCTATAGCCAGCGACTGAATGTTTTACCCGAAAACCTGAATGTGAGTAATGTAATATGCAGCACCTTGAACCGATTCTAGCCTTAAGAAAATGGCTGGCACACCAGATTATTGGGCAGGAGGTCCTGGTTGACCGATTGCTGATAGCTTTGCTATCAGACGGCCATCTCCTCGTTGAAGGTGCTCCTGGACTGGCGAAGACAAAAGCAATTAAAACCCTGGCATCGGCGATAGAGGGGAATTTTCAACGTATCCAGTTCACCCCCGACTTGCTTCCTTCAGATATAACAGGCACAGAGATCTATCGAGCCCAGGAAGGGACTTTTGTATTTCAGGAGGGCCCCATCTTCCACAATCTGATTCTCGCTGACGAAATAAACCGTGCTCCAGCAAAGGTGCAGTCAGCATTACTCGAAGCTATGGGTGAAAGACAGGTCAGCCATGGTCGTCAAACCATGGCTTTACCGCCTTTATTTTTGGTCATGGCAACGCAAAACCCTATCGAGCAAGAGGGAACCTATCCCTTACCAGAAGCCCAACTTGATCGTTTTTTAATGCATGTTGAAATTGACTACCCAGACTCAGCGTCTGAGCATGCCATTCTCAGACTGGTACGCGATGAAGCCAGGGAAAAATTTTCAGACTCGCTACCGGCACTCGAACCAGTTACTCAGCAGAATATCTTTGCCGCTCGCCAGGAAGTACTGACATTACACATGGAGCCGGTAGTCGAAAATTATATTGTGCAGTTAACCATGGCGACCCGTAAGCCCGAATTATTTGGCGACGATCTGGCTAACTGGCTCGATTACGGCGCGTCCCCAAGGGGAACCATCTCTCTGGACCTGTGCGCCCGGGCACATGCTTACCTAAATGGCAAGGATTTTGTCAGCCCCGATGATGTTCAGGCCGTGGCCGCTGACGTATTTCGACATCGTATTGTGGTTAGTTTCGAGGCAGAAGCAATGGGTATTAATGCTGAACAGGTGATGATGGCCCTGTTAGACCGTGTTGCTACCGCCTGAACCCGCAGCTATGGTCGCGCTCAATGAACAAAATCTCAGCCATGGTCCTTTCACTCATTTACGGGATCTAATTGATCTGCGTCATGAAGCAGGCAAGGTCGATCTGACGTCGTTAGCTAAAACCTCGAACCCTCTGTCCGGCCAACTTCGTTCAAAGTCCCAGGGTCGAGGGATCGATTTCTCTGAAGTCCGGGTTTATCAACCCGGCGACGACGTTCGAACTATCGACTGGCGGGTGACGGCAAGAACCCAGGTCGCTCACACCAAATTATTCCAAGAAGAAAAGGAACGACCTGTCCTCATCGTTGTTGATCAATCTAACCACATGTTTTTTGGTTCACGAACCCGCTTTAAATCAGTTGCGGCGGCAAGAATCGCAGCCCTGTTAGCCTGGTCTAGCCTGGAACAAGGAGACCGCGTTGGTGGTATCGTGTTCAGCGATGCAGCGCACAGGGAGATCAGGCCGCGCCGGAGTAAACATTCTGTTCTTCGCCTGATTCATGAAATTGACCGATTCAATCACCAGCTCGAAAATCCTCAACCCAGTCGCGTAACCGATGCCCTGGCTCAAGCGCTGGTTAATGCCAGACGAGTCTGTAAACACGGCAGTAGTATTTTATTAATCAGTGATTTTTCACGCTTGGATGAACAGGCTCTGCTGTACCTTCAACAACTGGCAAGATTCAACGATGTGACTGGTATCCAAGTTTCGGATCCTCTCGAACACCAGCTACCTGCACCGGACCTTTACACGGTCACGGATGGAGAACGAAAGCTACCCATCGATACCGCAGCGGTATCAATACGAGAACAATACCAAAGCCAGTATAAAAACCGCCAGGCAGATTTAGCACAGACATTTGCGCGCCTGAAGTGCCTGTTAATTTCAATGGTAACCACCGATGAAGTGGTAACCGGTATTAACGCCAGTCGCCATCGAGGAAACCGCTGAGATGGCCCAGGCAATGCCCCCACAGACTGACCCCCTGGAGCAGTTGAAAGATATTCACCTGCCTGGTGGAATCAGCCTGTGGCCTGCTCCCGGCTGGTGGTTGCTAGGCTTGCTGGGCCTTGCTGTTACCAGCTGGGGCTGCTATCGACTTTTCAGATACTGGCAGGCAAACCGTTATCGGTCGATTGCTGGCAAGGAACTTAACAGTATTTACAGTCGTTACCAGGAAAGTCCTGACAACCGGATATTTATGCTCGAGCTCCAGTCATTATTAAAAAGAGTCGCCCTGCACGCCTATCATCGGGATAAAGTCGCGGCCCTTAGTGGCGAGCTCTGGGTTGATTTTCTGGATAAGAGCTGCGGTTCTAATGAGTTTCGCATGGGTGCCGGCCAAGCGTTAATCGATTCAATCTATACCAGGGAATTGGAAGCTGATATTGACCAGTTACTCAACCTTGGGCATTTCTGGATAAAAAAGCACAGAAAAATGGATGAACATGCCGGGGTGTCCCCATGATCGAGTTGATCTGGCCCTGGGCCTTCTGGGTTTTGCCCGCGCCGATACTGTTCATGCTGATCCGGCCGGCCCAGCACCAGGATCCTGCGCTGCGTATTCCATTTTTCAATCAAATCGAGCAAATGATGGTGCTCTCTAAAAAGGCACATAACAGGCAGTGGACTCGAAGAATCATTGCCTTGATCATCTGGGTGTGCCTGGTTACTGCGGCAAGCCAGCCAAGGTGGGTGGGTGACCCCATAGAACTCCCACAAAGTGGCCGCGACTTACTCCTGGCAGTCGATATCTCAGGATCCATGGGAACTAAGGACATGCGCCTGGACAGGCAGATGGTTACCCGTCTGGCCGCTGTGAAAAATGTTGTCGGCGATTTCGTTGAACGCCGCAAGGGTGACCGCCTTGGCCTAATCCTGTTCGGCTCACAAGCATACCTGCAGACACCTTTAACCTTCGATCGGTCAACCGTTCGAGGTCTTCTGGAGGAGACCCCGTTGGGTATTGCCGGTGGCAAGACAGCCATCGGAGATGCTATTGGCCTGGCAGTCAAACGTCTACTCGACCGCCCCTCAGAAAACCGCGTGCTTATTCTCCTCACCGATGGCGTCAATAATATTGGTGAAGTCTCGCCACTACAGGCCGCCAAACTGGCCGCTGACGAAGGCATCAGGATCTACACAGTTGGGTTTGGCGCTGACGAAATGGAGGTCCCTGGGCTACTGTTCAACCGAACAGTCAATCCGTCGGCTGAACTAGATACACAAGCCCTTACTAAAATCGCTGGGTTGACTGGCGGGATCTACCAGAGGGCCAGATCCACCACCGAATTATCCAATATTTACGCAGCGCTCGACGAGCTTGAGCCTATTGAGATTGAACAAGAAACTTTCAGACCCGAAAAATCACTCTATTTCTGGCCGCTCAGCGTGGCTCTACTGCTGTCCTTTGCTCTCTCAGGCCAGCATTTGCTACCCTACTATATCGCCAGGATCAAATGGCATCGACGACCTGCCGGTAGCCCAACTAGCAATGCAGGAAGCTCTTCCTAATGAATGACCTGCTGATGGATTTTCACTTTCTCAGGCCTTACTGGCTTATCGCCCTGCTACCGGCAGTGTTTTTTGTAGCAGGCCTATGGCAAAGACGAGCCAAAGGCACCACCTGGGAAAAAGTTATTGATCCAGCATTGATCTCCCATCTATTGAAACAACCTGACACCAGCCCGAGTGCTAACCCGCTCTACCTGCTTGGCCTGGGCTGGCTGATCGCGGCACTGGCTCTGGCCGGTCCAGTCTGGGAGAAGGCGCCCCAGCCTATGCTGGAGAAAGAAGACGCTCTGATCATTATTCTCGACCTCACCTGGTCAATGCACGCCTCCGATGCAGCGCCGACGCGGCTGGTGAGCGCACGACGCAAGCTAACTGACCTGTTGCGAACCCGCAAAGAAGGCGTTACCGGACTCATTGTCTTTGCTGGCGATGCCCATACCGTGGCGCCGCTCACAGACGATACCAATACCATTATTTCCATGCTGCCCGCGCTAACCCCTGAGATCATGCCGGCCCCAGGCAGCCGACTGGCGCCAGCGATCGAACTAAGCCATACCTTGTTTGCCGCGGCGGGAATTTCTTCCGGTCGAATCCTAGTTTTAACCGACGAGATTCGTGATCGAGCAGAAACAGCCAAGGCGGTCAATCTCAAGGGAAACCAGTTCACACTCTCTATTCTGGCCATTGGTACATCGCTAGGAGCACCGATAACAACTGAAAATGTCCCTGGCGGAGGTGGCTATCTGAAAGACCCGTCAGGCAACCTCATCATCCCTGAAGTTAACCTCGATGAGCTGCTCGAATTTGCCCAACTGATCAACGCCCGGTTTGCACGCTTAACGCTTACCGACGATGACCTTAACTATCTGCTCGCTCAACAACCTGACCTGAGCGATGCTATATTCAGAGAAGTTGAACGAAACTTCGATCTATGGAAAGAAAGAGGCCCTTACCTGTTACTGCTATTACTGCCACTGGCTGCATCTGCCTTTCGGCGCGGTTGGTTATGGATGCCATTGCTGATTCTGATCACCCCTGCAGAACCGGTCTATGCAGACTGGTGGCAGGATCTCTGGCTAACCCAGGACCAGCAGGGTAAAAGAGCCTATGAGAACAACGACCACGCTCAAGCAAGCCAGCTGTTTTCCGACCCGGCATGGAAAGCAACCGCAGCCTATCGAAATGGAGACTACGAGACTGCTTCAGAACTTTATGAAAACCACGACCCGGGCCTAAACCGTTATAACCTCGGCAATGCCCTAGCCAGGCAGGGAAAGCTCAAGCAAGCCATCGACTCCTATGAACAAGCTCTTGCAAACAACCCAGGCAATGAAGATGCAGCCTTTAACAAACAACTGCTAGAAGAACTGCTGCAACAACAACAGCAGGAGCAGCAGTCAGATCAGGACCAGGAATCCGACGAACAACAGCAAGACCAGGACCAGGACCAGGACCAGTCCGAGCAGGGAAGCGAGTCAGCAGGAGATGAACAAGACCCGTCTGAGCAAAACACCGGTGATGAAAACGACCAACAAAATGAGTCTGAGCAGCAGGATGATACCGATCCATCTGAACAAGAACAGCAACAGGCAACAGAAGAGGAAATGCAGCAGGCCCTAGCTGAAGAAAATGAGCTTGACGCAGAAGAAAAACAAGCCATGCAGCAATGGCTCCGTCGAGTGCCAGATGACCCCGGTGGACTACTGAGAAGAAAGTTCGAAAGACAATTTGAAGACCGAGTCCAGGAAGGAAAAATTACCAGAAAAGACTATGAAAGGAATTGGTGAGCTATCATGAAACCGCTTAGCTGGATTTTACTTTACCTTCTACTAGTAGCCAACCCGGCCCAGGCAACCATTACGGCGACAGTCGACAGAAACCAGATTTCTGAATTTGATCTGTTAAACCTGACTATCCGCAGCAGTGACTCCCAAACCCGACAACCTGATTTTTCTCTGCTGGAAAAAGACTTCGAAATCGTCAATAGCCAGAATCTGCAGAACTCTTCCTATACCTTCATTAATGGCCAGCAGACCAGCCGCGCCTACATTGATTACATCCTCAAACTGAGACCGAAACGTACAGGTAATCTGGAAATACCTGCTCTGACCATCAACAACGAAACAACCCAACCGATACCTATAAAAGTCATAGAACAATCCAATGCTATGCGCCAGAAAATGCAAGAGGTACTCTTTTTTGAGACAGAACTAGATGTCACCACCACCTATGTACAGGCGCAAATCATCTATTCAGTCAAATTGTATTACTCAGAATCGATCTCCGGTGACTTCCCTGCTGCACCGGACTTGGAAGATGCCGTTGTTGAAATTCTGGAAGAAGAAAAACGTTATGAAACCATTCTCAATAATCGCCGCTTTTACGTACTTGAAAAGCGGTACGCCATCTTCCCGCAGAAAAGCGGCCCACTGATACTACCCAAGGAAACATTCGTAGGAACTCGTGGTCGAGGCGGACTATTTTCGGCACGGCAAAGAGTCAGTGCCATCTCCACTGGCCATAGGGTCCAGGTAAAGCCCGTCCCGCCTGCATTCACGGGTGAACAGTGGCTACCGGGCAAAAACCTGATGATCGACAGTAAGCTGAACCTACCCGAAGCGGGTATCAAGGTTGGTGACCCGCTAAATCAAGTCATCACTGTTTCCATGGAAGGTGTCTCTGGCTTACTGCTTCCGGACATCAAGCTCTCAGATATACCAGGAGCGAAATTATATGTCGACCAGCCTATCGTTGAGGATACTGAATCGAGTACCGGCATCAGCGCATTAAATCGTACCACCATTGGAATAGTACCTACCCAGGCAGGTGCTTTGGTTTTGCCGGAAATCCGCATTCCCTGGTGGAATATCAAACTTGATCGCCAGGAGACGGCCATTATCCCGGGACAAACCATCGAGATTAAACCGCTGGACACTCCCGTACCTGCCCCACCAGCCAGCCAGGAAGAAGTTGTACCTGCCGAACCTGGCGCTTCGAACATCGATGCCGCACCGGAAATCTGGAAATGGTTAAGTTTAGGCCTGCTGGCTGTGTGGCTGTTGACGGTGCTAGGCTGGTATCTCAGCCGCAGAGGTGTGAGTCGGCCAAACCGGTCAACACCTCCGAAAAACAAGCCAAATACCAATACCAGGGAATTACTGGCCGCCTGCCAGAACAATGATGCCGAACTCGCGCACCATCTACTACTGCGCTGGCTTCGCAGCGAGTTCCCTGCTCATCAGTCTGCAACAACCCTGGCAGCGCTACAACCTGCCTTCGCTACTGCGTTTTTGCCGCTGGAGAGGGCCGTTTTCTCGGGTAATACGGCCAACTGGCAGGGCCAGGCACTGATACAGGCAATAAAAGGCCTGCAACCGACCACCGATAATGCCTCGCTGGGCTCAACACCTTATCTTGAGAAAGAGATCAATCCTGGCTTATAAATGCGCCTGCAAACTCTTTGAAACTACTTCGAAAACATCCTTCGACAGATCGCCCGAATCCAGTATTTTCTGTAGTTGGGCTTTAATCAACGTTTGCCGAACCCGACCCAGCTTGCGCCAGCGAGTCAGCGGCGTCAGCATACGCGCTGCTATCTGAGGATTAAAGCGATCCAGTTCAATTACGCAATCGGCAAGGAAGCGATAACCTGAACCATCCAAATGATGAAAATTCACGGGATTCTGGCTAGCAAACGAAGTAATCAGCGAACGCATTCGATTTGGTTTTTTCAGATCAAATGCTGGATGTTGCATCAGCGCCTTAACCCGATCCAGTGCGCCTGGCAGCGGGCAACTAGCCTGAATAGCAAACCATTGGTCGATCACCAGCGCTTCATCTGCCCAGCGATCATAAAATGTTGATAATACCCTTGGCTTGATTGCCAGTGCCGACGCATGACTAGAATTAACCAGTGCACGAATCGCAGCACTGGTATCCGTCATATTAGTAGCCGTGTCGAACTGGTTTTCACAAAGAGAAACCTGATCCGTATCAGCGGGTTTCATCAGGTAGCTCAGGGCGACATTTCGTAGTAAACGGCTGGCTATCGCAGTTGCGCTGGCTACGTACTGACCCGATTCCTTATTCAAGTTATAAACACTTAACAGAGCTTCTTTCAGGGAGATGGCGATCACACTACTGAGCTCTTCTCGAGCCTCATGAATCGCGTCTATGTCGGCAACCTTAAACAACTCTGCAAGATAGGTTTCGGATGGCAATATCAGCATGTTCGCTATCATGGCTTTATCAAAACCTACTTCCTGGTGACGCTTCAATGCCTCGTTTAAATTCACCTCCATCGCTCGCAGCAATCTTGCATCTACCACGAGGGCCTCGCCAGCCTGATGCTGTTGTACCATTTCGATAATAACGTCAACCGCTAGTCTCTGACTCGCCTCCCAGCGATTAAAACCGTCGTTGTCGTGACTCATCAAGAACGTGAGGTCATCTCGGCTATAGTCAAAGTCCAATTTTACCGGTGCTGAAAAGCGACGCAGCAACGACGGGACAGGTGCCTCGGTCACATCGGACAGTTCAAAAACCTGCTCCTCAGCCGTCAACGACATCACCATGGTAAACAGTCCGTCCGCACTTTCTGTGTAGGCAGGCTCAGCACCTGCACAGCTAAACACAAGGTCGTCGCCATCCTTACCGAGCAGGCCAATCGCCAGCGGCAAATGTAAAGGTGGTTTTTCTGTCTGGCCCGGGGTAGGCGGACAACCCTGCCGCACTCTCAATCGATAACACTGACGATCAGCATCATACTCACCCATCACCTCCAGTTGTGGCGTTCCTGCTTGGCTATACCAGCGTCGAAACTGCCTAAGGTCTATGGAATTTGCATCTTCTACGGCAGTGACAAAATCATCGGTCGTTACGGCCTGCCCATCATGTCGGTCAAAGTACAGGTCTGTGCCTTTCCTAAACCCCTCAGGACCGACTAGGGTACTGATCATACGAACGACTTCCGCGCCTTTCTCGTAGACTGTTGCGGTATAGAAATTATTAATCTCCATATAGGCGTCAGGCCGAATTGAATGTGCCATGGGCCCTGCATCCTCCGGGAATTGAGCGGTTCGCAGCATGGCAACATCATTCATTCGGCAGACTGCTTCTGAGCCCATAAAAGCTGAAAACTGCTGATCCCTGAATACCGTAAAACCCTCTTTCAAACTCAGCTGAAACCAATCTCTGCAGGTCACCCGATTACCAGACCAGTTATGGAAATATTCATGGGCTATAACACTTTCAACACGCTGATAACCTGCATCTGTAGTCGTGTCAGGTCGCGCCAGGACACAGGAGGTGTTAAATACGTTTAACCCCTTATTCTCCATGGCTCCCATATTGAAACTCTCGACTGCAACAATCATAAATATATCGAGGTCATATTCTCGCCCATAAAACTGTTCATCCCAGGCCATGGCCTGTTTCAGGCTCGCCATTGCAAAATCAACTTTATCGATATTGTGTCGTTCTGTGAAAATCTGCAGGACAATCTTGCGGCCACTCATGGTTACAAACTCATCTTCAATACAATCAAGGTCGCCAGCAACAAGAGCAAAAAGATAAGCCGGCTTTCTGAACGGATCCTCCCAGGTAGCCCAGTGCTTATCAGATTCTTCGCCGTGACCGACTAGGTTACCGTTCGACAACAGCACAGGAAAACTCTTTTTGTCAGCAACAATGGTGGTTTCAAACGCGGCCATTACATCAGGACGATCCATATACCAGGTGATATTGCGAAAACCCTCAGCTTCACATTGACTACAGAACATATCGCCAGACCGGTAAAGACCCTCGAGGGCAAGGTTGTCCTGGGGCTTAATCTCCACTACGCTGGAGAAGGTGAACTTTTCCGGGACATCGGCGATTGACAGGGTTTCATCATCGATAGTGAATTCGTTGGACATCAGCTCCCTACCATCAATAGCCAGCTTCCGGGTAACCAGGTCTCTGCCCCCATCCAGCATTAATTGTCTTGACCCGGTCGTATCCAGCGGGTTTCTGCTGACCTGTAAGGTGGTAGTTACGGTAGTAAACTGCTCGCCGATATCAACATGTAACTGTGTTTTATCAATACCAAAGACTGGTACCTGATAGTCCTTTAACCTTATTGTCTTAGGCTTTCCTTCCTGCATCTCATATTCCTTTTAGCCGTTGATGTCAGACCTTCTGCGCGAAACCAGTTTCCCTGGTGTACAGCCTTCATTTGTCACCAAGTCTATCTGAGCCCCTGCCCAACCGGACCGATTTTACTTCTACCTGGGTTCCAGCGCCAGAACAGCTGGTTTTAATCAGATCGTTCCATTGATTTCTGTTACCATCACTGTATGCGCGGAAAACTCAAGAAAATGGCCTGCAGCCCGGGACCTACGGTACAGTACCATCTACGCCTGGATAGCCAACAGTTACACCTTAATCCAGTCATAGGCCAGACTATTCGGATCCGCTTCCTCGAGGAAATCCGTTGCCAGAATTGCGGCCGAAAAACCAATAAGAGTTTTAACCAGGGCTACTGTTATCCATGCTTTAAACAGCTGGCAGAGTGCGATATTTGCATTGTCAGTCCGGAGCGCTGCCATTACAGTCAGGGAACCTGTCGGGACGTCAACTTCGCCAATAATTTCTGTATGCAAGACCATAAGATATACCTGGCGAACTCATCAGGCCTCAAGGTCGGTATCACCCGGGAAACTAACCTCCCCACTCGCTGGCTTGACCAGGGTGCCCATCAAGCCATGGTCATCATGTCTGTAGCCAGCCGGTATCAATCAGGACTGGTGGAAGTTGCTTTCAAACAACATGTCGGTGATCGAACTCATTGGCAGAAGCTCCTCAAGGGCAAGAGTGAACCCGTTGACCTTGCCAGCAAGCGAGACGAGTTATTCGACCTCGCCAGCACAGCCCTGACTGGGCTACAGAACACCTACGGCATACAAGCCATTCAATTTACTCGGGATGCACAGGCGCAACAGTTTGAATATCCCGTTCTGGCCTATCCGGAAAAAGTTAAATCACATAATTTAGAAAAGCAGCCCTTCCTGGAAGGTCAGTTACTGGGCATTAAAGGCCAGTACCTTATCCTCGATAACTGCGTCATTAACATGCGGAAATACACCGGCTACCTGGTCGATTTCAGCTTCGATTAACACCCAGCTTCAACAATAACCCGAGAAAACCAGTCATCGCGCCGGCAATCACCCCGCCCAAATGTGCGCCATTGGCTAACTTACCCAAACCAAGAAAATCGAAAGCGCCTGTAAAGCCAATGACCAGAAACACCAACATGCCTATATAAATTGGCCGGGCAATACCGAACCTTCGCCCTGCTGAAAAGGTATCCCAGACCATACAGTAGCCAATAAAGCCAAACAAAACCCCGGACATGCCTCCAAACAATGAAACTCCCGCCAGCCAATACTGTCCGATATTAGCCATTAAACCACTGAATAGGGTTAATAGAACAAATACCGAGGCGCCATGAAGAAACTCTATGCGCCGTCCGATTTCCCAAACCCAAAGCAAGTTAAAGGTTATGTGTAACCAGCCGAAATGAATCAACATCGGAGAAATCAAGCGCCAGTATTGACCACTGCTCAGGGTATACCCCAGATCTGCGAAGTAAATCCGATCGCCTCTTATTTCAAAAGCCACCAGCATCATGCTTTGAAACATTTCGCCGTACTCACCATTGCTGGCCGCCAGGCCTAAGGGGAAAGCGATCAGGTTGAATAACAGAAGGATAATGGTCAGTGGGAACCTGGTAGCATTTGCCCGCAGCCGATGCCACAGCATAACCAGACCAGCGGTATTGTCTTGTGAGACTCCAAGCGACCGATTTTGACCCTGCCATTGCTGGAAAAGGGAAACTAATCGGGCGTGTTCAATGTCCGAACCAACCCAGATAACCTGCTCAACACCCTGGATGGTAATGCGATGATCAACACCGCTGGCGACGAGCAGCTCTGAGAAACCCCGCAAATCGAGATCTGACGGTAACTGCATTGCGGCATAGAGATGTTTATCCATAGCTCTTCAAACTGATCACAATTGGTTAAAAAACATGTACACTGACGTTCATTCCCTAATTGTAACCGTTTGTACCATGCCAATGGAAAATGCTGACCAACAGGTCCTTAAAAAACTCACCGAATGGGTGTCAGAGGGTCAAGCCAGCTGGCTTTGCACTGTCGTCAAAACCTGGGGCTCATCACCCCGCCCAGTCGGCTCTCTACTATGCTGTAATTCTCTCGGCCACCTGGCCGGGTCTCTATCTGGAGGCTGTATCGAAGAGGATCTACTTGAAAAACTCCAGGCTGGCAGCATGGCCCGGGATACGCCAGAAGTGCTGGTTTACGGCGTTACCCAGGCCGAAACAGAGAAGCTTGGTTTGCCCTGTGGAGGTCAGTTACAGATCGTTGTTGAACCCTTCCCGGACAAAAAGCACTTGCCTGTTTTAGAAAAGCTGGTCAGTCGAGTTGAAGCTCGCCAGTGTATTGAACGAACCGTGGATATCGCCACCGGTGATATGACGGTGGAGAACAAACAAAGGTTCCAGCACCTTAAATTCAATGGCGAATTCTCAAATACGACGATCGCTGGTGAAAAATCAATGAGCCAGACTTATGGGCCCCGCTACCAACTGCTGCTCATAGGCTGCGGCCAGGTGTCACAGTACTTAGCTGAAATGGCAAAAGCCCTGGACTACCATGTCATCGTCTGTGATCCCAGGGAAAACCTGATGGAACAGTGGCCGGTTGAAGGCATCCAACTCATTACCGGCATGCCGGACGATGCCGTCAAGGCACATGCAAATGATCCGTTCTCTGCCATCATAGCGCTGACTCATGACCCGAGAATTGATGATATGGGCTTAATGGAGGCCCTCACCACGGACGCTTATTTCATTGGCGCCATGGGATCCAAAAAAACATCTGAAAACCGCCGCCAACGGTTGCAGCAACTCGATCTCACCGATGTGCAAATTGACCGATTGCATGCGCCTGTTGGCCTGCCTATCGGCAGCAAGACACCGGCAGAGATAGCCATCGCTATTCTCGCCCAATTAACTGCACTGCGTTCTGAGAAAGCGCAGGCTTTGAAAGCAGACTATCGGAAGCTGCCAGCATAAAGGAGCTAACAGAACCTTGCTGAAAATAGGAGCATTGATTCTGGCTGCAGGGAGCAGTCGACGCTTTGGTGACGACAAAAGACGCAGTAGATTGCCTGGCGGCGAGCGACTGCTGGAGACAACTATTGCAAACGTGAACCCCCGCTTTGCAGAAATCATGGTCGTGCTGCGCCATGGTGATCACTACCTGGCAGAAGAGCTGAAAAAACAATTTCGTGGCCTCTTAACCTACCTGGCACCAGATTCTGCTTTGGGCATGGGTCACAGCCTCAGCGACGGTATTAAACAGGTCTCGGGCTGGCAGGCCAGTGCTATTTTTATGGGTGATATGCCATTTATCCAACCAGAGACAATCGAGTTGTTACTTGACCAATATAGCCTTCATGAAAGTAACCAGCCAATTATCGTACCTACCAGTAAGGGGCGGACAGGCCATCCTGTCATATTCAGTAAAGCCTACTACCCGGAATTGGCCGCACTGACCGGGGATGAAGGTGCCAAGTCAGTTGTCAGAGCCTATACAGACCACGTCATCCAGGTTCCCTGCTTAGACTCCGGCGTATTACGTGATATTGACGTGCCGGAAGACGTCAGTCGCCCTTCCGAATAGCCCAATCGAGTTTAGACCGGCAGACGCCGTAAAAACTATGTCCCGGCGGATGAATCAACTTAAGTTTGTCGTTCATTTTCCGAATGCGGACACTCTCTCCAGGCGTCATCTGAAACTCCATCTGGGAATCAAAGCTGACCTTTGCATCACCCCCATAACGGGCTCCCAACTCAATGCGTAGCTCCGAACCACCGGGTACAACCAGAGGGCGTGAGTTAAGCGAGTGAGGAAACATCGGTATCAATACCATGGCATCCAAGGAAGGATGCATGATCGGACCACCTGCACTCAAAGCATAGGCAGTAGAACCTGTTGGGGAAGATATAATCAGGCCATCAGAAAACTGGTTATAAACGAACACATCATCAATGAACAAATTGATTTCGATCATCCTAGCCATGGCCGCAGAATGAACAATTATTTCGTTCAATGCGCTGGATAGCTGGACATTACTGCCTTCGGTTATCTCACCTTCAAGCAGAAAGTGCTCCTCGATCTGATGCTGACCTGATAAAACCTCTTCTAACCTGAGCTCGATTTCATCTGGTGAGACATCCGCTAAAAACCCTAGCCGACCCCGATTAATACCGAGTAACGGCACACCATGGGGTGCTAATTCACGCGCCGCACCCAGCATATTGCCATCGCCACCAACAGCGATGACCAGATTGACCATGTCTCCGATTTCTGACCGGGTGAAAGCAGTATCCCTCCGATTCAGCATCTCTGCAGCGGTATCTTCAAGGTATACCTTGACGTCACGTTCCCTGAGGAAGGTGTCAACCGCGCGCAGCGATTCCTGGACCAGGTCACTGCCACCCCTTGCAAATAGTCCAACGCTTTTGTATTCACTCATGACATTAGCCCTTAGCTAGGCTAGGCATTTAAGTTTAGATTCTTACCCATTTCAATAGTCTGGTACACCTAATTTAACTCGTCGAGCCGATTGTGGTTTAACAGCATCCTCTTTTACAAGCCGGGAAACCGACATTTGGTTTTCCCGGGGCTTGCAATTAGTAAATCAGCCTCCACAATAAGATAGGACATGAGGGATAAATGCCATGAATTCTCGAATATCAGAACGCTACCAGGAAGAACTTGCCAGAGAAGGCAAGTTGAAAGATATTGCAGCCGCAGGTTCCTTATGGAAAGCGATGCGCAGCGAAGTTCGTTTGCGTGCTGATTTTGAGCCCATCATGTCGACCTTTTTCCATGCTTCGGTGCTGAGTCACGATACCATCGAGGGCGCCTTAAGTTTCATTCTGGCCAGTAAACTCGACAGCCCGGTGGTCTCCAATATGGCGATTCGAGAAATCATCGAAGAAGCTTACAAAGACGACCCGTCAATCATCTTTGGTGCCGAGATCGATATCAAAGCCACCCGTGACCGAGACCCTGCCTGCAATAGTTACTCTACACCGTTTCTATTTTACAAAGGTTTTCATGCGTTGCAGGCTTATCGCGTGGCCCACTGGCTCTGGTTGCATAATCGTCACAGCCTGGCTTTTTATTTCCAGAATCAGATGAGTAGTATTTTCGGCGTCGATATCCACCCTGCCGCCCAGATTGGCTGTGGTATCATGTTTGATCACGCGACTGCCCTGGTGGTCGGTGAAACCGCGGTGATTGAAGACGATGTCTCAATCTTGCATGGTGTAACCCTGGGGGGCACCGGCAAGACTTCGGGTGACCGGCATCCCAAGGTGCGCAAAAACTGTCTATTAGGTGCCAATGCCTCAATCATCGGTAACATTGAGATTGGTGAGGGTGCAAAAGTCGGCGCCGGCAGTGTCGTCCTTGAAGACGTTCCAGCCCATGTCACTGTGGCCGGGGTTCCGGCTGTCATCGTTGGCAAGCCTACCGGCGGCTCACCCGCTCAGGATTGCGATCAAGGCTTTTAATATCTCCAGGCATTCTCTTGCTAGCCCAAGGCGCTGAATCCGCGACGCCCTTGCAGTCCACCGGTGTGCACGAATACCACCTGTTTGCCTGTTAGCATCCCGGAAGCAAACATCTGCAGGGTCGCCATTAAAGCCTTGCCCGTATAGACAGGGTCGAGCAACACATCCCACTGCTGCTCAGCCTCTCTAACAAACTGCGTTAAGGCGGGTGGACACTTGGCATAGCCACCCATGTGGTAATCGTGCAAGATTTTCCACTGGACCTGATCTGGAATTGTTTCAATCAATGCAGTTACTTGCTGGTCAAGGCTATGGGCACCTTTAAGTACTGAAATTCCAATGATCTCACAAGTTCGATCAGCACCCTGAACACACCCTGCAATGGTACCGCCGGTGCCTACCGGTAGTATCAGCGTATCGTATTCCACCTTGTGATTAGCCAGGTCGCGGATAATCTGGGTACAACCCTGCACAGCAAGCGCGTTAGTACCGCCCTCGGGTAGCAGTGTAAATTCACCTAATTCCGCCTCAAGTTGTCGCCTGAACTGATCGGTCTGTTTCTGCCGATACATCGCCCGTGAGATAAAAAGCAATCGCATTCCTAAAGACTCGGCGTCCTGAAGTGTCGCAGACAGTGCGTCTGCTCTCTCCCCACGAACAATACCAACCGTATTAAGGCCATATTCACGACCTAGTCTTGCCAGTGCCAGCAAATGATTGGACCAGGCCCCACCAAAACTCACTACCGTCTGACTTGATGAATGGCGGATCGCCTTCAGGTTAGCCGAAAGTTTGTAATACTTATTGCCTAAATCAGGATGCAGGGCATCAAGAAAAAACAAATCGAGGCCTTGCTGAATATTCTGTAATACCCGCTCTAACACTATTTAGGAGGAATTAACGGCTACAGGACACCGATAATCGCCAGCGCCATATTGATTAGGCAGACAACCGAACCAATCCAGACTAAAGACCGTATGTGGGTGACTCCAAAAGCATATAGAGCCAGGTAAGCACCCCGTAATGCCAACCAGATTGAGGCCACCGAAACGAGATCTAATTCAAGATGAATCGCCAGTAAGGCAAGCACCAGGAATGCAGGCAGGCTTTCTTGTAAATTATCAGATGCGCGCTTGACTCTTTCACCGGTAATAGATCCCGGCATATACTCATCTCGATTAGACAATAGATACGCTGTGTTTTTCAGGTTCAGTAACGCCGGCAGTACCCCAATCTGTATCAGAGCCAGCAACAGCGTTAAAATAATAATATCAATCATGGTCGAATCCTTTTTCTTTTGTCGAACTTATATCGCATATACCCTGCGCTTTCACTTACTAGTCTAAATAGCCCTAACTACCAGGCCCTAATTCGTATTAACGCCGCTAATATCCTATCGAGTTAAACTACAAACACAAGCTTCAGGGCATCATGACCAGCACGCCGTTCACTCTACCCAGCCGTGCCTGCATCTTGATGCCAAATAAGACCTGCAAAACTTATCCAATCCTATCTGCCTAAGGCGCTGTATCATCAGTATAACATGGCAAAATGATGATTTAGCAAAGACAAACAACCTGTTCAGATACGTCGCGCAGCTGCAAATAGTCGCAGGCAGACCATGACAGCCCGTGTGTAATGGCAGTATATTAGTAAACACATCAAAACCGTGAAGATACCATCTTGTCGAACGATAAAACCCCAGGCCAGGCCAGAGCGCCAGGCCCAACCTACCAAGAAGCCGTCCAGGGCGATGCCTCACCACCGCCCATCCCTTTCCTGGAATACTCCTATGAATTCGTTGGTGACCAGGATATCCCCTATTCAAATTATACCTCTGCTGATTTTGCGACAGCTGAATTTGAGAGGATGTGGCCCAAAGTCTGGCAGATGGCTTGCCGGGAAGAACACATCCCCGAACCCGGTGACTATCAGGTCTATGATATCGGTCAGTTGTCTGCCATCGTTACCCGAACCGAAGCAGGAGAAATAAAAGCCTTTTTCAATGCCTGTATGCACCGCGGTACCGGGCTTAAACCTCCGGGCTCATCCGGTGCCTGTAATGAATTCCGGTGCCCTTTTCATGGCTGGCGCTACTCCCTGGACGGAGAATTAACCGAAGTGCCAGAAGCCTGGGATTTCCCCCATGTGAATTCAGACAGTCACCGCCTGCGTGAACTTAAAGTCGATACCTGGGCAGGCTTTGTCTTTATTAATTTCGACCAGAATGCCAGCCCATTAAAACAATACCTTGGCGTTTTGCCTGCGCACCTCGATGAATTCGGGATTGAGAACCGCTATATCGAAACGCATGTATGCAAGCGCCTGCCAGTCAACTGGAAAGCTGCCGAAGAAGCCTTTATGGAAGCCTATCATGTTAAGGAAACCCATGCCGGTGGCCGAGAGTTCTCAGAACCCATTACGACCTATGATGTTTTCGGTGATAACGTCAATCGATTTATCCATACCACCGGCGCAGCCAACCCAAGGATGCCTGTGCCACCATCCCAGCAGGAACTGATGCAGCAATTGTGGGGTACGCGTGGGCCAAAACAAGGGCAATGCCCGACCGTGCCTGAGGGCTTAACAGCGCGGGATGTCTACGCCGGTATTATTCAGTCACAACTTGGCGACAAATACGAACAGGACTTTTCCGGTTACTCCACAGCACAAACCCTGGATTCAATTGAATACTTCCTGTTTCCTAACCTATTTATTTTCCCCGGCCTGTCTTTACCCATGGTGTATCGATTCAGGCCCGACCCGAAAAGCCCGGACTTTTGTTATTTCGACCTATTCTTCATGCGTCCCAAGCATCCCGACAAGGAACCACCGTCACCACCTGAACCATTGCAACTGGACATCAAAGACAGCTATACCAAAGCCGAAGGCCTTGGCTTCCTGGGGGCAGTCTATGACCAGGACACGGATAACATGGCCGCACAGACGCGAGGTTTTAAGACCTGCGCCAAAGGCGGCCAGACCCTAGCCAATTATCAGGAAATCCGTATTCGACATGTGCATAAACGCGTGACTGATTACGTCAATGACTAATATGAATTCCACTATGACCCCACTTTACGCCAGGTTACTCTGGCAAACTCACCTGTACCTGACCGTCCTGAATGCGGCTCAAAAACCGCGTCAACGGGATACGAGATAACTCACCTAGAGGATCCCCTGAATCCAGCTTATAGCGCA